>Ga0214545_1001533_pt1 | contig 43457 bp, 23 predicted proteins | sample CNSS4metaG_FD_160064 | JGI IMG/M metagenome (GOLD analysis project Ga0214545, IMG submission 160064) | Root nodule microbial communities from cowpea collected in UCLA plant growth center, Los Angeles, California, USA - CNSS4 | ecosystem: Host-associated > Plants > Roots > Nodule | place: USA... | reverse complement strand
AATGATGTGGCGACTCTCTTCAACTGAATATTGATGTCCAAGCTCCAAAATTGCTTCACCCAAATACCTAAAAATAATTAAAAACAAAAATTAGGCCAAATAATGTGAAATTAGTCCAAATTCGGAATAGTAGCCCAATAAAGCCCAACAGATGAAAAACACTCTAAAGATGAGCAATTAAGCACTAATCAACTGTCTAATGGGTACACAAAGGTCAGTGGAATGGAAGAAAATAATGACTCATCAAGCATTGTAAGGTACACGAATTCAAGGAAATTGTGGTTAAAAAGTGAAATAGAAGAGTTGAATTGAGGTGGCACTTAGAAGACCATTGGTGATCAAAAAGGGAAACTCTAACATTATGTTTTAAGTAAGGAATCCAAGTTAGGGGTGCTGAACCCGTATTTTTACGTTATTGTAGTATTGCATGATGTATGATATAAGATTATAGGCTTCCTTTCGAATCAACTCGATATTCTGGGTTTCTGGAAATTTTCCAAAAACCGCCTGGCGGCCATTCAAAGCCGTCAAGCAATGCATGTGGGTTTTGGGTGTTTTCTAGGTTCCTACGAGGAACCGCTTGGCGGAGAGCATTGTGCCGCCAGGCAACACACGTTGATCAACCTAGTTTTCTAGGTTTTAATGAATGGCCTGGTGGTGATGAACACCTTTCAGGTGACGCGAGCCATTTTTTGCTTGAATGTGATGTTGTTTGGGTTCTGGGAGAGTTTTGATCGGTGGAAAAGGCATTTAAATCATTAACTAATTAAATGGAAGTGAATATTTGGGAATCCATGAGGTGATAAGGGAAACTTGGATGATTGTGACATATTCTCGTTCTAAGGTTTGAATAAATTGGTGATTCGTGGGTTTAAGAATCAATTACAGCGTGCATTGGACTGAGAGTAATTTGTTGTATGTTAATTTAATACTCGAGTGCGTTTAATTGCATTAAGATTTGACAAATTAGCCAAAGGAGGATGAGTAAGATTTTAGGTTTCGAGGTCCAGGAAATTCTAGAGATTTTCCATAATTTATATGCATCATCTGGCGGCACCATGTCTACCGCCAGGCGCCAGACCAGAGACATGGCATTGTGTGTTGGTGTGTAGTGAGAGAATTGGGAAATTCAACCTAGGTCAATTGGAGTGCTAGAAGAAGATTTGGATATGCGAGATTGGGACTAAAAGGATAAGTAATTCTTAAGAATAGATTTTACAAGAACATTAAGTTATGATTGTTGTTGGATAGATTGGGATGATATGATGTTGAATTTCAGGTTAATTAAACCAGAATGTTGTTGGGGTGGTAAGGTTATGTGGAATTGCTCTAGTTGGTATTGTAGTGTAAATATTGTTAAGGTATACGAGTTATGCTACATGGAAGTTGGTAGAGACTTAGGTAATATTTGGAGTAAATAATAGAGTATATGAGGTATATATTTAATAGTGGTATATTGTGACATGGCAAGGTTGAAATTGAGCAAGTTTCATTATTGGTAATCTTAGGTCATGAATCTAAATGATAATAAAAAGAATGGTAGTAAGTTAAATCATCTGAAAGTTGATTTAATTAACATGGTAAAGTTCAGTGCAGGTTTTTGGTGCTTAGGTAGAGTGAGCAATCAGGTTTGAGGTTCCTAAACCAGTACAATTCGTTGTACTAGTGTAGCGCCTGGCGACGAGGCTTGAACCGCCAGCCAGACGTGTGGCACCTGGTGGTACTAGACATGTGGCACCTAGCAGGGAGTGCTGTTCTGCTAGGCGATACCTGCAAGAACAGTGGCATTAGAGGCGCTTGGTGTCTGGCGACACGTGTCCCTCGCCAAGCGGTTTGGAAGCGTGGGCGCTTGGCGACTTGTGAGTTGTGCCAGGCGAAACTATTGAGGCAAATATGCGTTGCTTGCTTTAGATGTGCGTGTTTTACAAGAATTTGGTGATACTTCAAAGGTCGGCTTGCTGGTGTTCCTTGAGTTGTGGCTCGGGACGTATCCCTTTAGTTGTGGCTCAGGACGGGGGTTAAGCACGTGGCATTCCTTGAGTTATAGCTCAAAATGACATCTCTTGAGTTGTAGCTCGAGATGGCGGATGAACACGAGGAACTCTTGAGTTGTGGCTCGGGTTTGCGAGTGTTACTGGTGCGAGTGTGCGCGTTGTGGCGTGTACCGATGGGTCTAGTTAGATTGTCCTCCTAAATATTTAAGTTGACGAGTTTGGTAGCCTTAGGACGTTACAAATGTTATTCGTATTAGGAACTCCACCTGGCATTACGGAGTATGGTCCATAGCATGGTTTCCTGCACGTGCTCTACCAGTTGTGGTTGGTAGGTGTGGCAGCAAGACACCTTGAAACACTCATCAGAAGACGTAGAACACGGGTAACATGGTGGTGGCCATGTGGCATGAAACTAAAGGATGAAATTCCTTTAGTGTGGTTGCATTTATATATATATATATATATATATATATATATATATATATATATATATATATATATGTTTTATATGTAGAATTGTTAACTATTAGCTCACCCTATTTGCTTGTGTTTGGCGATGATCGTGTACGCGATACACGTAAACAAATGATGTTGCAGGAGGATCTGGTGAGGCATAGAGCCGGAGCGGGGCTAGACCGGGATGAAAAGTTTTCTCAGAGTTTTGGATGTTTTATGATTTTAGAATAATTTTGTAAACTCTTATTACTAGATTTTGACATTTGTAATGGAGTTATAATTATGATGTTAAAGTTTATTTTATAATGAATTAAAGTTTTTAATTTCCTGCGTTTTTGAGAAATGATATTTCAATAAATGATGCTGATGTATTATTTTTCTATTTTATTATTTAAATTCGTAATATCTGTATGGGATGTTACAAGGGTGCTAATCCTTTCTTCATTATTATACTATTTTATACCACATGCACTTTGTTTCACTCTTTAGACTTTAGTGCATGCAGACCGCTCGGTTTGTCTTTGGCCAATGCATTTTGTTCCATTCTTTAAGTTTGGGTGATTTCTATGTTAGGAGCTTTATATTCTGGTGTAGCATTCAAAATGGTTGGTGATGTTCTTCTAATTTTTGTTGTTGCAGTTGCTAGCTTGTGGTTCTCTTTGTTTCGTTGCATCACTTATTGGGGCTTCATAAAATCCTTTAATAAGCCATTTTCTTTTAGATTTGGTGCAACGACTTTTTATTCTTTTGTTAAAACCTCGTAACCTTTAATATAATGTGGTGTCGTGCGTAGGATTGTGGTGTGGGTAATTTTTTTGAAACTAAGGTCCTCCACTTTAAGGTTCAATCATGTGTTCCATTGCTTTGTAGTAGACTCATGGTTAGCATATGGTTTAGCTTGGTTTTATTCACATTGCAGTCACACGTACATGAATTGTTCATTAGTGTAGTTGCTTTAGCCTTTGGTTATAATCATCTATCTTTGCATCATGTACCCCATAATATTAGAATATGTGAGGGAGTGGTTTTGTATGTATGCATTTTCATTGGATTATTATTATTTTTGTTGTTTTGGTAGCTTTAAAGGGTTTAATTCTTTTAAATATTTCTTGCTATGATGATTGGTTGGGTGGTTTCATATGCATGTCATATCCATGTATTGCATGATTGAAAGCGTTTGTGAACGTGAAGTTTTCCCGTCTTACCTAGAGACCCAGTGATGACTCTTGCGCATGTTTGAGGCAGTGGAAAGGGGTCCCCTTCGCTTGTGTGAGGTAGTGGAAAAGGATAGTTGTAATATCTCGATCGGATATTACTATTTTAATTAAAATAAAATGCATTTAATAACAAAAGTTCTTTCCCAAAACGCAGGAAAATTTCAACTTTTATTAAAAGTGCTAAAATCCAAAATCATAAAATTCGACTTATAGTTTTACATAATTTCAAACTAATAATAAAACTCTGTTAACAAAAGAGTAACCCAAATAGTTCATAAAGAAGTTCCCCTACTAGCCCCTCTCCGGCTCTAAGCATCACTAGTTCCACCTGCAATATCATCTGCTCTCGTGTAATGAATTACACGATCATCGGCAATCACAAACATATAGGGTGAGCTAACAATACAAAAACATTTACATAAGCACAAATCAAGTGTACATGCACACTCATCAGAGAAAATCTATCCTCTGATTCCCTAAGCATAGCACCACCATGTTTATCCACCTTCTACATCTTTCGATAATGACCTTAAGATTTCTTTTGCTGCCACAAGCCACAACTCGTGGTTCCACCATCTAGAAGCTACAACTTGTAGAAACACGTGCGAGAATAAAATGTTACGGACCACACTCCGTAACTCCAGGTGGAGTTCCTAATACGAATCACAATTTGTACTCTTGACACAAGATTGGCAACATCACTAGCAACAACCAACGACTGCTCAATAAAGTGGAGACCATCTGTACGAGCCACAACTCACACACTCATACCGGTACCATCCGCCACTTCGAGCCACAATTGAAGGAATACCACATGTTTACCCTCCATTTCGAGCCAGAACTCAAGGGATGCAATTCCGAGCCACAACTCAAGGAATGCTCCAACAAAGTCCATCCTTAAGGTATTCATACAAAGCCTTTGAAGATAACCTAACCCCTTTTAAGGACGATAACCCGTACACCCCAGCATTTACATATTCCTCTCTACACCTCTTGATTCTACACCCTTTGATGATTACATTGATCGATCTTTGCTGCCACGAGTGTCTACTTGCCCCTCCGACTACAGGCCACCACCTATAGTTCACATGCAGGAATAATCTTCTTACGGCCACAATCTGCAACACCAAGTGGAGTTTCCAATATGAACCATACTCGTCGGATAACACCAAGAAGGATAATCTTCCAGAACCCATCCGTACAAGCCACGATCTCGCACACTCCACTGGACTTCCAAAACCATCAGGCTACAACCTCGAGTGGCCACGTGTTACCCCAATTCAAGATGCATTCGTAATTGGGCCCCCAACAAAGTATCGCATCAAGACCTCCATCCAAAGTTGTGTAGAATCCTCCACGCGATCTAGCTCTACATCCAAAATTGCCTGGTGCATCACACGCGTTGCCTGGTGTTGTCTGGTTTCAAACCACCTAGCGGTCTCCTCACGTAGCCAAGCGCCATGCACCTTCCAATGTCTCTACTAGTCCACTTCTGCCTAGCGGGACCACCCCTTCCGCTAGGTACCATGCGATTCTAGTGGCCACTACCACTGTTTAGAGAATCTATCACCTGGCGGCTTATCCCGCGTCACCAGGCGCCATATGAATAGCACAATTGCTACTAGTTTTTGGCATTTTGGACAGGTCCTAAAGGACCTCAAGCACTCAACATTCAATTTATAGCACAATAACGATTATCCCGTTATAATCACATGACTAGATCACAATTCACACATTCTTGGTTTCACAACTAAGGTCATGCCTCTATTCAATTATGATGCAGTCCATCATACAATCATTATTTTACCATATATAAACATACCACCTTTAACTAAAACTAACAACAAAATTTGCACATAATGATAGTATCCAAACATTCACCAAACAATATCATAGTCAAGGCAAAACCTTACTCTTACACGCATTTAATCCAACTGTCACATAATTATTTAATTATCTTACATATTTTACATTACCAATTAAGCATCTCAATTTGTATTCATATCAATCAACATGACTCAAAAATTGTATCCCCATATATTATATGCATCAATCCCTGCATATTTATATGTATACTCCAACATTTAAAGCCATACTAGCATTCAATTCCAACTTATGAATAATGCATGCTCAAATTAAATATAAAGCATCAGCACTCTAAAAACTTAAGCACATGATTCTACGCACCAATTTAATTTATATTGATACACATGCATTCACCAATAAAGAAATTCTCAACATGTGACTAACGCAAAGAAACATTCAAATTCATAGAGACTTACAACATAACCCCATCATGCTTCCAACTCATTCCCCATTAGTAGTTACTTGAACTTATCAAGAGATTATTAATGCATTTTAAAGGCTTCTAAACCTGCAATAATGAGTAACCTATATCTTTAGCTACAGTCCTCCAATTCAAATCTCCACCGGCCAAAGTAAAGAACATGTTATGGATCACTTATCAAAATTCCACCTAAATCAAGTGGTTAACAATCGGGGAAATGCAGTTTTACAATTAACATCCAAATACGTGATCTACTCATGCAAACATGTCGCAGAAATCAACCATAATTGCAGAACTGGGAAAATCCAGTTTGAACCCACTATCACACGATTACAATTCAAGTGTACAACCAATTCATCTTTCATGATAATTTCTATAATTCTAGAATTATATTATCACTAATCATTATCAAGCATATTGTTATTAAAATAATAAACAATTAAATTACACAATAATGGCATACCCAAGACTCGAACCCGTTGGTTCTAAGTTGAAGATTACACAATTAAATTACACAATAAAAGGAAGATGACTCGAACCCGTTGGTTCTAAGTTGAAGATTAATCAAAAACGTCGACAGCAGGGTTTGAACCTGCGCGGGCATAGCCCAACAGATTTCAAGTCTGTCTCCTTAACCACTCGGACATATCGACAATCTTAGCATTATTCATGGAGACAGGTTTATTGTTCATCTCAATGTACTATTAAAATAAAAAATACCAGAAGGTTTAAACTGATGCGGGCCCCCATAGATTTCAAGTCTATCTCCTTAACCGTCGACAGCAGGGTTTGAACCTGCGCAGGCATAGCCCAACAGATTTCGAGTCTGTCTCCTTAACCACTCGGACATATCGACAATCTATTTGTTTTTCATGGACATGGGTTTATTTTTCATAATAAGTACAAGGAAGGAATTAAAAAACATATACATTAATATGTAAATCCCAAATAATCTTATCACTCAATATACAAGATACAAGATGGGAATGATATGTACAACCTCTGGAATGCTGAAATTCTCACAAAATTAAATTGAATTAATTAAAGACTAATGTTCTATTTCACCAATAGATAAATAAATAAAAAAGTAACTATTTTGATTTTTCAATAAAATTATAATATTGTTAAGTTTGATAAATTATTTTGTACAATAATATTTTGTACGATTATATTTTGTATAATAATATTTTGTATAGTTATAATTTGTACTATTAAATTTTAAGTTTTATTTTAAGTTTTAATTTTAATTATTAGCATGTTAAGCGATGACAAATGAAAAAGACAATGAAGAGATTAGAAAAATTAAACATTAATTTGTAAATCACAAATTTTTTTAGCAACTAAACATGAATGTGCGAAATTTAATGTTTGATAATTATACATCGGACAATTATAAGTGAAAAGAAAAAATGGATACAAGTTATTATGCTATAATGAGCTTTCTACATTAATAATGAACAACTTATGGATAATGTTATTATCTAAGTAACTTGGTGTCTCGTCTAGAAGGCTTTATATAATGTTACTGTCTAAGTAACTCGATGCCTCATCTCGAGGGATTTTGTTTTAAGTTTGTCTAAGTAACTTGGTGTCTCATCTAGAGAGATTTAGATAATGTTACTGTCTAAGTAACTCGATGCCTCGTCTAAAGGGCTTTAGTTAATATTACTGTCTAAGTAACTTGGTGTCTTGTTTAGAAGACTTTAGGTAACTGATAATGTTGTTGTTGACACGATCAAATTAATACTATTAAACTATACATTTATCTCTTAGAAAATAGAAAGGGTGAAGAAACCCAAAGTTGTTTCCAAACGAACACATAATTGATTTCTAACAAATTAGTTATTATAAAAAGTATACAAAAGGGTTAGTCAAATAAAATTATATTGAAGAAACAAATAATACAAGAAGATGAAAACAATGATACAGAAAATATATTGATTCCACCGCTTTTTTAAAATAGATCCATAATCAGTTATCTAAAGATTATTGCTAAATTAATTATTGTTGTAGATTTGTAAATTAATCAATGTAAAGTCTTAATTAATTTGTTAGTGTTCTTGCTTTTAACCAAAGTATAGTCTCAATTAATTTAAAAACCTTTCAGCTCATATGATTAGCATGCATATAGATTTAAACACTTCGCTAATTGGCTAGCATGTAAAAATCATTACATTTTACATGATTCAAAGACAAAAGACATAGATAAATGAAAACCATAACAATAATAAAAAAACAAACAAATTATTTCATTCTAACCTTAGAATCCATAATGAAATTACAATGGAACCAACCCTTGAAGCTTAACACTCCATAGAATCAAAAAAAAAAAGAAAAAAAAGAAGAATATGGAGAGAGAAAGAAATTAGACCCTCCTTAGAGTTCCTAAACTCCGAAATTTTGAACTTGTTTTTTCTCCTTCCCCTTAGTATCTTTATATAGGACTTGGATTGAGCTTTTTTGTTGCTAAAATCTCTCAAATATCTTCAAAATAATCATAAATATCATTTATCTTTATAGTTGTTAAGAATATCTAAAAATATTTAGAGATATATAGCCCTTTTTAAAATTATTTGACAAACATAGTTGGTTAATAATATCAATATCTGATATAATTAAATAAATTCATTATTTAAAGTTATGTGATAAATTATAACCATCTAATATTTGCATTAATTTTTCATATCAGCCATTTGTAATCTCCTCCATTTATTTCTAAATAATCCAATATCTTCAAGATATATTTGTTTGTTATGGACATCTGAAGAGATTTAGGAAGATCTAGTTATATTTAAAAAGATTTGGTAGTTATTATCTTTTGATATTTTATGATATAATTAAATAAGATAAAATAAAATATCTAAAGATATATTTTTCCTAAATTATCTTTTATCATGTATATTTGTAAATTATCAAAGCCCTTTTTTTCTGGAAAAAGATAGAGAAAACCACAAGATCCAATTTTCATTCCTCGTTCTCTCTTCTTGAATTAGCCAAACTTCTTTACTTTTTCAAGCTTTTCTTGCCTTCTTTATGCAATGTTTGGATTGGATTTTTGTGATTTTGATAACTTTCTATTTTTGGATTTATCTTTAAGGTGTCCTAAAGCCTTAATCAATTTATTTTCACACCTTCATGTGCTCAACTTAATTGTAACTCCACTAACACACCTCAAAATATCCAAAACCCCACTTTGGTTCGCTAACTTGGGGAGCAATCTAGGGTTGCCACTCTACTTTTGTGCCTATAAGCATGGTGATAGAGTAGCTCATTCCAAGTTATATGACCCAAGCAAGGATGGAGACCTCCAAGGAAGATGGTGGTGCAAAAGCTATGGAAAAGGGTGGTGGGTGTCTCGATTTTATGGTGTTTAGGGTGGTGAGATAGTAGCTCCTCCTCCAATCTATATGAATCAAGAAAAGGAGAGGCTATAGTGGTGTTTAGTGTATTCTCAAGAGAGGTTGGGCCAACTCAAGAGGAGGGTTGCTAGAGAAGACCACATGGGATGCTCTAGCCTTTTGGTGACCTAAAGGAGTAGTATGTCATAATTTTGGCAACATAACATAGCTTAATTCATAGGTGAAAATACATGGAGTGAGAAACCTTTATTTATAGAGTAAGATGTTTCCAAAGTAGACCAAAAACCCTAAAAATGATATCTTGCACCAAACCCTAAAAGTCCCATTTTGGTGAAGAACAACATGACATATGGCACTCTAACTTTTGGAAAAGTTCTTCGCTCCTAGAGTGCCATGTGGAAAGCCACTTTAGCAAAAGTTCTCCACTAGGAAATGACACATGGCACTACCTTTGTAAGAAAACTCTCCACTAAGAGCTTGTCATGTGGCCTTCATGTCTCTCCACTAAGCTAGGGTTACAAAATTAATCACCTAAGATTAACTTAAGCTAGGCACAAATATTCCCCTACAACTTAAGCAAGATTGTTCAAAAACCCTATACTACTTGGCCCTTAATACAAGGCCAAATACCATGTTCTAGATCCTTTTCCCCTCCTTTATCTAGACAACCTAGTTCTCCTTTTCTCCTATAAATATAGAGCTCTAGGTCTTGTAAAATATTCATGAATATAGAACATAAACTCTATTGAGATGACTCTAGACCTTTCTCCTTTTACGAATCAACTTAGGCTAGATCCCCCTTGATGGCTTCCTCTAGCCTCCTTCCTTGGGTGCCATGGTCACTCGCTAGGCGAGCTGGTGGCTCGTTGGGCGAAAATGATAGACCATAACTGTAGCATCCGAGTCCTTGGGCGAAAATATAGTTCGCCCAGCGAGTTACATGTTTGAGAACATCAATTTTAGGCCTTGCTGGGTGAGAATGAAGCCGTTGGGCAAGAATATTGACCTCAATACGCGAATATGGTTATTTAGTCATGTTTCTACGAGAGTATAAGGGGATTCCTCATTTTTCACGAATAAAAACACCTTGGGTGCTTGATAGAGACACTTGGAGGCTATTAGGGGTGTTGGTAAACTCTCCCTTCTCCTTCTTGGGTTTCCTTCTTTATCCATGGAGGTTTTACCCCTTTTGGGTTGGAGAGGATGATAGGCTACAAAATTGGAGGCGGAGATGCGAATGGGAGCCACAATTAGAGCATGAATCAGTATTCAAGAACCTTGGGAGAGTGATTGTTTCTACTTTATGGTTCCAATTTCTTCCCTATTCTTCAATTTTGTAAAACCCTAGGTTTTCCACCATGGAGAGCAATTTCTATTTGTTGAGATTAGATGTAAAACATTGAATTCTTGTGTAAAATTATGTTGTTAATTTATATGCTTTTCCAATTCAAGTTGTATTTGATTTCCATGCTTAATGCTTGATGTAGATTGTTCCCATGCCTGATTTGTGATTCTTGAGGTGTTGGGAAACATCTTTAGAATCTAGATTGAAATTAAACACCTAATGAAGCTTGTATCTAGGAATAGAACTTGGTTCATTAGTAATCTTAGATTCTTGAAACTAATGCATGATTTCACTTGTTAAGGATTCAAGGAATTTAAACTTGATGAGTGATCATAGGCTCAAAGGCTCTAGGAATAAGATTTGAGTATTCTTGTGAATTGATTTTAACATGAATATGAAATTGGGATAATTTAGAATGCAAGAGAATGAAATGGTTGAAGTCTAATCTTGACAAATTGTAAATACAGTATGTTAATTTCTTGTTGCACACCAACATATTTGATAAAAATACAAAAAGAGTTTCCATTGTGTTTTTGTGAACTTTGTGTCTAATTGAGTCGTGAATTGCGAGAGTTGTCATACGTTGCACAAGTCCTTTGGGAGAGAACGATAAAATACTTATTACTTGCTATGTGCGATCGATGCACTTGTCGTGTTAGTTTTTCACTAACAAAATTACAATGGAATCAACCAAAAAAGCTTAACACTCCATGAAATCAAACTAAAAGAAATATAGAAGAAGAAAGGAGAGAGAAAGAAATTAGGCCCCCCTAAGGGTTCCTAAATTCCGAATTGTCGAGTTTTTTTCATTTTTGCTTCCCTTGGTCTCTTTATATAGGCCTTGATTGGACTTGAATATTATATTTTCTATTGCTGAAATCTTTTATCTTTTGATATAATATCTCTCAAATAATTAACAGATTTTATTAGTTTCTAAAATATTTGGAAGATTTCCTTTGTTGATAATTTGAGATATATCAAAGATAATTAATAAAAAATCTTTAATTAATTATTTTCATAAACTTAATTTATGTCTAATTTCCAATTATGCCCCTCTTGTAATCTCCTTCGATTATCTTCTAGATAATACAATATCTTCAAGATATATTTGTTTGTTGTGGAGATCTAAAAGGATTCAAGAAGATCTTGTCATACTTAAAAACATTTTGTAGTTATTATCTTTTAATATTTTATGATATAATTAAATAAGATAATTATTTAAAAATATGAAATAAAAACTAAAGATATATTTTCCCAAATTATCTTTTATCATAAATATTTATGAATTATCAAAGCCCTTCTTCTGGAAAAAGATAGAGAAAACTACAAAGTCCAATTTTTGTTGCTCATTTTCTCTTGGCTTAGCCAAACTTCTTCACTTTTTCAAGCTTTTCTTGTCGTCTTCATTCAATGCTTGGCTTTGATTTTTGTGATTTTGATAATTTCCTATTCTTGGATTTATCTTTAAGGTGTCTTGAAGCTTTGAGCAATTTATTTCTACACCTCCATGAGCTCAACTTAGCTATAATTGCTCTAACACACCTCAAATATCCAAAGAACATTTATGCAACTAAAAAACTATTTTTAACATCTTTTTGTATCTCATGCTCAATAAACCCAATTATAAGAAATTTCAATTAAAGCAATCTTTTAGGAACAAAACTCAATTAAAAATCCATAATTAAACATTAAATGAGGGAAAAAATATGAACTCATCAATAATTGAAGAAGTTTGTTATCAAATTCTTCTTTATAATTTCTTAGTTAGATTTTAGTTTTCAAAAAAAAATCCAAAAATAATGTAATCATGTCTAGGCAACCTTCTCTACATTGTACAAGTGATTCTGAGGGTTCAACTCATAATTTAAAAGATGTTACTGATAAGTCCCTAATCTCATGAGCTTTTCTTAGTCAATTGCATTGTTTTGGGTAGGTTTAAGTGGTTAATTAGAGGTCATTAGCTTAAAATTAGTTTAGTTAGGTTTCTAGCCTAGTTTTACAAAAGTAGCTTAATTAGGTGTTTTTAATGCATTCTTTAGCATAGTCATTAGGAGAATCAATAGTTAGGCTAATTTCAATGTTTGAAATAGGTTCATGAAAAGTAGCATGTTAGCTTAGTTTTAGTTTAGTTTGGAAAGCTTAGGAGTAGAATTGACCTAGTGTTAGTCTAGTTTAGGAGTTTTTGAATAGGTTTTAGTATGCTTAATATCTACATGTGAGAATTTTGAGTCTTATGCAGATATGAAAGTCAAGAAAGGTTGCAACTGACCAAAGGAAACCATGAAAAGGAATCTAATCCAACGAAACTGATCGCAATTGGCAGAGTTAACTTTTGGTGAAAAAAATTAGCAAAGTTTGACCAAAAGTTGACTTTGTGATTTTTAATTCCAAATGAGATGGCGCCTTTTGGGAAAGCTTTGGGACATTAAAATATTCATGATTTCTTCTCAATTCCACCTATTTGCCATGAATTTCCATTTCTTTGGCTGATTTAAGATTTTGATTCAAGAGTGCCATGGTTGAGCGATATTGACCTAAACCAACACTAAATTTCAAATGGATTCTTCTTGAATTTCAGAGATGTGTGGTCATCTAACTAGATATCGAATGTCTTTTGATCTATGATCAATTATGCACAAACCAATTAGCTTGAATCATTGTTCTTAAATCTACATTTTTGTGTTCTTGTTTAATCTTCAATTTGAGTTTGAATTCTATGATTTAATGTTTTTTAGGTCATTTCACGTTTACATCTTTTTCGTGCTACTATGCGTAATGTATCTACATCATTTCCGCATCCAATTCATCATTCATCACATCCAATTACATGCTCAATAAGAAGTTCTTTAAAACCGTTAGTTAGTGTTCATCATTTAGGATCATGAGTTTTACTCAACATTTTTTAGTGATTCTTTTTCCTATGTTCAATAGAGACCATTCCTAGACGTTCTGCATCATTACAATTTTTATTCGTGCACTGAAAATTGAATTTGAACATTGCCCTGTGTCTATGCACATGAAGTGCTCTCTAGAAAATTTCATATTTTGGATTTATGAATTTATGAGTTTGCATTAATTTTAGTGGGTTATTTAGGTTTCATTTAGGTGTTAGAAACATTTTGCATCGTTAGATTGAATTTAGGAGTATTTCATTGCATATTCATACATTTGCATACATAGTAGTTCTGGCTTTTCATCAAACACCTTAGGAGCATCCTACTTCACTTAGGCATTTCATCGAAAAGTTGCATTTTTGCATTGGCATAGCACATTTAGTTTATTTTAGCTTTGGTTTGATTACATTTTATTAGATTTCCTCTTTTTCACGAGATAAGTTCACCAAATCACTCATTTGCAATTGCCAATCCTTTGTATTGATCCTTTGTTGACCACTTTGCTATATTAAGTAGTATTACTGAGGAAATCGAGTTTGACTAAATCTTTAGACGACAAGAGGTTTATCAATTACTCAACAACTCAAACCACTTGACTATGGAGACAACAAGAGTCAATTTACAAAGTGAAAGATCAACTTGAAAGAGATAGTAAAATTGCTCTCTTGGGGGAACAAATTAAAGCCTTAAAGAAAATAGATTAAAAAGTCCAAAATAAGCTTAAAAGTAGAAGTAATTCTAGCAAAGGGTCTAGGAGTGGTGCATCATATATGAAGAAGAGGAAGGGCTAAGATTAGGAGATTGTTATCAACAACCCTCCCACATTAAGAGACAAAGAAGAGAGCCTGCCCCTAGAGAAGTTAGAGTTGACGTGCCTTAATTTCAAGGCATGGATGGTGTTGAATCAACAAGTGAAGGTCAAGTTCTCTATTAGGAAATATGAATGTTTTGTGTTTTGTGATGTAGTCCCCATGGAAGCTTGTCATTTTTTATTGGGGAGGTCATGACAATTTCCCAAGAAAACTATGCATAATGGCTTCACCAACGAAATAACCTTCACTCATAAAGAGAAAAGGTTTGTGTTTCATCCTTTAACACCGCCCTAAGTGGTAGAGGATCAAGTCCAAATGAAAAATAAAATAGATGAAGAGAAAACAAAACAAAAAGAAGAAATAGAAAATTCTACCTACATGCATCCTAGTGAAACAACATGTTCCAATTATTTAGGTAGAAAACACAAGACTTCTAAGTGCCCTAGTAAAAGAGTCATCATCTTAAGGGGAAAAGACTTGTGTGAAAATAAGGCTAGCCTTACTTCTTCCTCTAAAGAAGAAAAGCAAGACAAAAAGAAACGTTATGTTGAACAAGGAAATATTTTCAAGTTATATGGATTCAACATAAGGAAAATAAGGAACTAAATGAAAAATCTCCTAAAAACAAATACCTTTATCATCCATTTGATACAAGGTGTATGAACATTGGGAGTAATATTCTTTGGATGTTTATCAACATAACACTTCCTTTGTTGTTTTTGTATTTGTTGCAAGATAGTGTTTGATCCTGGAGGACAGAGACATAATAAGACCAATAATAAAGGTTGTTGTCATGAATAATCATATAGATCCGAGGATAGATCCTTCGCAAGAGGGGGGGATGATGACAAATGCCCTAACCTTGGCAAAGTGCAGACAAGAAAAGTGAGCCTCAACTACTGAGAGGGTCGAAGCCCTTATCTTTTGGGCCAACATTCTTTAAATATTAGATTAGGATTTAATTTTGGGTTTTGAATTTTAGGCCCAATAGTATAGGGTTTTGTTTGGGCCATGTAATTGGGCCTTAGTAGGGTTTTTGGCCTAAAAGGAGTTGGGCTTGATAGGAGGAGATTCACTTTTAGGGTTTAAACACTAGTTTGGTGCACTAGCTTGGATACCAAGATAGGGTTACCACTCTCCTTTTGCACCTGCAAGCATGGTGAATGTGACAAGCTTAAGTGGCGAGTCACACCTTGCACATGCACTTTTTTTGGCTCCAAATACCACATTCTAGATCCTATTTCCCTCCCTTTTTCTAGACAACCTAGCTTTCCCTTTTTCCTATAAATAGAGAACTCTAGGTCTTGTAAAATCATTCATGAATATAGTATAGAAACTTTGTTGAGATTACTCTAGACCTTTCCCCTATTGTGAAACAACTTAGGCTACAACTCCCTTAGTGGCCTCTGTTAGCCTTCTTCCTTGAGTTTTGGCCTAACCGCACTTGAGAGCCTCCTCCAAACACCATATTCGAACCACTTCTCGTCCTATCAACCTTGCTTCCTTGTATCTAACCTTCTTCATGGAAGTGTACATCAATTTGCATGGCTTTCTATTGGTGTTTTCCTTAAAGATGGCTCATAAACTTACCTTTTGCCTTGTCTTTTCAACCAATGTCGAGCATTCTCCAAACTAAATCTCTCTTTTAGAAGGACTTTTCCCAAACCTGAATGTTGTAATGTTGGGGTGCTCTTCATGTGGTCATTGCTTCTCTTATGCATGCTTCTTCTTAAACCCCATTTATAAGTTCTAGCTTAGGTCAGAGGTTTTCTTCATTGTGTATTTCATCAAATTGTTGTCGACGCTAAGAAATTTACTGGTATCATGGCATGAGTGCCATAGGCTAGCCAAAAAAGGTGTTTCCATTGTTGACGACTATGGGCTACAATGATAACCCCATAATATAGTTGATATCTCCTCGGCCTAGAGACCTTTAGCTTTTCTGAATTTCTTCCTCAACTCAATGAGGACAACTTTGTCGACAACTTTTGTTTGCCCATTTTCTTGAGGGTGTTATAATGATGAGAGTTTGTGTTTTATGTCGAGTTGGCTTAGGAACTACTTGAAGTAACGTCGATGAATTGCATGTCGTTGCTAGTAACTATGGAGTGTGACGGCACTTGTTGGCATAAGATGGTGGACAATGGTTCTACTTCCATCCATTTAATCTAATAATTTATGGCTACGATGAGAAACTTGACTTGTCCTTTTGATAGTGGAAAAGGGTCGAGTGTCTCCATTCCCCTTGTCGCGAATGGCCCGGGAGCAGTTCTGGTGTGTAACTTTTGAGGAGGTACTTGATGCCATGGGACAAACTATTGGTAGTCTTGGCACATCATGATGTATTGATCAACATCTTTTCTCAAGGTAAGTGATGAGTTCATATTTATCCCCTCATTTAATGTTTAATTTTGGATTTTTTATTGGATTTTAGTTCTTAAAAGATTGATTTAATTGTGATTTCCTATAATTGAGTTTATTGAGCATGAGATACAAAAACAAGTTAAAAATAGTTTTTTAGTTGCATAAATGGTTTTTTGGATATTTTGAGATGTGTCAGTGTAACTACAACTAAGTTGAGCTCATGGAGGTGTGGAAATCAATTGATTAAAGCTTATGATGCCTTAAAGATAAATCAAAGAATAGGAAATTATCAAATTCACAAAAATCCAAGCCAAGCAGAAGAGGGAATGGGCAACAAAAATTTGATCTTGTGGTTTTCTTTATTTTTTCAAGAGAAAAGGACTTTGATAATTCATAAATATTTATGATAAAAGATAATTTGGGAAAATATATCTTTAGATATTTTATTTGATATATTTAAATAATTATCTTATTTAATTATATCATAAAACATCAAAAGATAATACCTACCCAATCTTTTTAAAATATGAGAAGTTACTTTTGTTAAAAGTAAGGACACCAACATATTAATTGAGAAGTTAGATTGATTAATTTGAAGTCTTAAACAAGAAATCAATAACAATAATCTTTAGAAAACCAATGATGAATCCTATTTTGAAAAAGCAGTGGAATCGACCTATTTTTCTTTACTATTATTTTTATCTTATTTTATCTTTTATCTTTTTATCTCTTATATTTTTATTATTTTACTTGACTAACTCTTTTGTATAGTTTTTATAAGAACTAATTTGTTAAAAAGTAATTATATGTTTGTTGGGAGACGACTTTGGGTTACTTTACCCTTTCTATTTTTGTTGACTACTTTTTTAACAATATTGATGTTGGTATAGATAAGTAATATTAATTTCATCGTTTCATGACAACGTTATCAAATTTCCATTAGTACCCGCCTCTAAGTACCTGTGTAGCCATGCACCAGGATCTAAAGTGCATGGCGAAATATGCCAGTGCTTCTTGGCAATCATGTACTAGGCATGTTCTTAATCCAGGCACTTGAAAAGGGGTGCAATAAATCTCTTCTTGAAGTGTTTCCCATTCGGTATAGTATAGAATGTTGTCTGCCTTCGTATGGACATTGCTTCTTTGGGTTAGCAGGCAACACGTTTGTAGTTAGATAACTCAAGATTAAGGTCATCTAATTCTGCAAGGCTAGGGATATCTCAAGTATGTCTTCCTAATCCTAACTCGGTGTTGAAAAGGTCTGCTAGATGAGAGTCGTGTGATGGTTGGGTTTATTTGTGCTGGCTAGTTTAGAAAGCACGTTAGTGCTGTTGTTTTCTTCTCCTTGTACATGGTTGATCTCGAACTCATCGAATTGTTTTGAAAGGTTCTTTACCATATGAAAGTATTTATGCAAAGAGGGATATTTAGACTGATAACTTCCTTTTACTTGTCCTATGAAGAGTTGGGAGTCATTGTAGCAACGTAACTTCTTTACTTCGAGCTCATGGGCTAGTTGTACCCCGACGATCAAGGCCTCACACTCCACCTGATTGGTGGACGCACTAAAATTGAAGCGGGTGGCTTGCTCTAGGATGAGGTCATTGGGTCCTTCTAATATGATTCTTATGCCATTGCCTCTCTTATTGGAGGACCTGTCAATGCTTAAAGACCATCATGTGAGTTGTTCCCTTTTGGCTTGGAGTTTAATAAGAAAGTCTGTCAAGAACTTAGACTTCATTACTCCCATGTTTCTATAGGGAAGCCTACACTAAAAGAGCTCTACCATTCATGATGTCATGCTCCTACTAGTTTTGGCTTTTGTAGAATATGTTTGATGGGATAATTTGTGCGGACACAAATGTTGAAGCTACGGAAGTAGTGTCGCAACCACCAAACTAAGAAGATTGTAGTTATAACTAGCTTTTATATTGTTTGGTACCACTTTCCCATGGGCTGGAGAGTCCGGCTAGTGATGTACATTGGGTATTGCTTTTTGCCCTCATGCATGATGAGGACTGAACTAATCGTCGAGTGTGATATGGCTGGGTATAGAGCCAAAGGCTGGTTCGGTTGAGGATTATTGAGGATAGTGAGTGCCTTGACTTCCCTCTTTACATGTTGAAACATGGTCTCACATTCCTTAAGAGTCTGAAAAGGCATCTCGCCTATTGCTATAAACATGGCAAAAAAAATAAGAGAATGGAACTAGCCTGTCGTTCAAACTCTAGTACTCTATCAGGTTTGTCGGGCTTCGCATGTTGAGTATTACCTCACACTTGCCCTTATCATGATGCCCGAGAACTTGCCCTTATCTACAACATAAAAGTTTTTTTGATGATTAATTTCATGACATGATAGCGTACCTTGTCAAAGATTGCATGTAAGTGTGTTAGATGGTCGGTCGTAATGATTATTTGAGTCTGGGAAGAAGGAATTGTAGAATGCATTAGAATTGAAATTGACAATATCGATGGATATATTTGTTGCTACATCCTTCGAAAAATGCAACGCTTAACGCATGACATTACCAATGGATGTATCCTTCGGTAATTACTGATAGATTACGCACGTCAATAATTAATCCATCGATAAATATAGGCTATCACACTTTTACTGATAAATGTTCGCCTGTTAGAAATCTGTCGAAAAAACACGTTTACTGATGGATATTGGTTGTTACCAACGAATTTGGGTCTTTAGTAATACCTTTTTTTTGTAATGCATTATTTTCCCAATGAGGTCAGTGAACACCATGTCCATCAAGTGTTAGTAAGTTTCCCCCATGTTCTTCAAGCCAAAGGGCATAACTTTGTAGTAGAAGTTAGCTCATTTTGCCATGAAGGTTTCTTTTTCTCGTCGGTTAAGGTCATTCGAATCTTATGCACCATGAGTATGCATCCCAAAATCTTAACAATCCATACCCTATCATGTTGCCACAAGCCAATCAATGTTGGATAACGAATGTGTCCTTCAGACATGCCTTGTTAAGAATAGTGTAGTCGACACACATGTGTAATTTACTGCAGGCCTTCTTAACCATGATGACATTGGCAAGCCAAGTGGTGTAGGTGACTTCTCTAATGAAACTGGCCTCGAATAGTGTCATTATTTCCTTGCTGATAGTGGCTCGATGTCTTCTCCAAGCTTTCTATTACTTGGGCCAGAGGTTTAGCCTGCGAAAGGGTAAGACCCGCGGAAATTAATTAATTAAATTAAATAATTAATTAATAAATGCGGGTAGGGAGAACATTTATGGTAATTAATTTTAACTTGTATGACGTGGAAAAGTATTAGCTCATGTGGTGGAGAGTACTTTGATTGTGTGAGAGGACTTGGGTTCAAGTCCTATGTATGCCATGTATGTGTTATTTATATGATTTTTATATTTTTATATATATGATCACGTTGTGGAATAATATAATAATTGAATTATATTAGTTAGCATGAATTGGTATGATGATTTAGCTTTGACTTGGCATTGGGTGGTTATGGGTTCAAGCCTTGAAGAACCCAAATTAGACCTTATTTTTGCTATTTTTGGTTTTGGCTTGAATGTGAAGGGTTAACGTAAACCCTAGAGGAATTGGCAGCCAAGGGTGGCTGCAAAACATACCATAAAGATTCAAATAAATGAAAATTAACATCACTATTATGCCATTTTCGTTTTTGTGCAATTAAACCACATTAAGGTCACATTTAAAAGGCTAAATTGTGGTGAGAGTGAGGGTTTTGGCAAACTGGGATTGTACTTAGAATTAGAACACGAAAATTAGAGAGTGGTGAGGTTTGAGTGAAGCATTGGAGTAGAATTGGTGAGGGAAGAGAAGTCAGACGTTGATCAAAGAAAGAGACAGAAATTTTCAAGTTTTAGCAAAGGAAACCAGGTTAGGGGAGCTTTAATCGTTAGATTTATGGTTAAGAAATGATTGCATGAAATGTATGTTGAATTGTATGCATATGTTTTGCTTGTTCGTAAAAATTCTGGGTTTTTGGAAAATTTCCAGAAACCGCCTGGCAAGTCGCGAAAGGCTGTCAAACGGCTCATCTTTTCATAGTGTATTATGGGTTTCCAGAGAAGGAACGCTTGGCGGTGAATTCCCGGCTATCAGGTGACGCGTGGTGTTTTATTTAGTTTTTTATGGGTTCTTGTTGAGCTGCCTGGCGGTGATGAACAACCGCTAGGCGATACGAGTCATTTTTGCTCGATTTTGATATTTGATTTTTTGGGCAATTTCTAGCTCGGGAAAACTGGGGTTCCATGGATTATTTATTAATTAAGTATGTTGTTTTACTGAATTACATGAGACTGAGGATTTAAATTGGTGAAATTACTATGAACGCTAGTTTAGGATTGGAAATTGTCGGATTTGATCGTATCATGGAATTAATGGAAGTGGTTTGGTTACGAATTGATATCATATGAAGTGGGATTGAGTGGGAGTGTGTTATACGTTTGCGTTGGTGTAGTATTAAGAGAAAGGAATAGTGCAAGTGTGGGAATTCTGGAAAAATTGCTAGAATTGTATGCACTACCTAGCGGCACGGGGCTTGCCGCTAGGCGCCATCCTAATAAATTGGGAAATTTTTATGTTTGCAAGGGTTGCGGGGGATGCTGCCTTTAGTATATTCGTCCTACTTTTGGGAGTTGGAAGTAGTAATTGGACAGGAGTCATTAGGTGATGATAAGTAAAGTAGAGAGAGAATTCCATGATTTGAATGGGAAATGAGTGTTATTACAAGACAATAGGAGCTGGAGTGTGAGTAGGGAATAAGTGTTGCATAAATCACTGTGGTATTAGTCATAATACGTGCTAGAGCAAAGTGGAGACAGTGAGGTTAATTGGGGCGGTCAATTTGGAAGAATTGTATACAAATGTGGTTAGGTGCAATTGTTTAGACACGTGCAAATTGATGAGTTACTGATTAGGTAAACTACAGAGCAAAGAAGGGTATGAAACTGTAGTGATGTAATGGATCTTGGAAAAGTTGAACCTAAGCAATCAGTTATTGGTAAGTTAGATTGGTAGATCCAAAAAGGGAATGGAATGATATCCAATAGTTGTAGGTTGCAACAGAAAGGAGTTAGTCATTGAGGGGTGATGCACTTAAGTGGTAATAACTTAGCAAGAGTGGTAGTAGGGGAGGAAGGATAGAAGCAGTTCTGATTAAGTTTAAACCAGTATAGCGCATGTATTGGTACGACGCTTGACGGCAGAAGTTAAATTCGCCAAGCGATAGCTATGTTCCAAGGGGCTATGTATGACGCGAGGCGCCTAGTGGTGTAGGATGTCCCACTAGGCGATCGCTGCAGGATCAGTGGTCTTCTAGGGTGCGTGCGCCTGGCGGTGTGGGTTGTCCCACCAAGCAGTGGTTTCAGTAATTGATGGTTAAGAGGCGCTTGGCGCCTGGCGGGACGTGGCACCCGCCAGTCGGTTTGGAAGCTGGCAACGCCTGGCGGCACGTGTCCCCCGCTAGGCGATTTTACTACTGTAACCTTAGGTTGATGATTCTGTAGTCGTGACCTACAATGCTTTTGGTGATGCTTTAAAGGTGGGATTGCTGGTGTTCCTTGAGTTGTGGCTCGGAATAGCATCTCTTGAGTTGTGGCTCGGGATGACGGATGAACACGAGGAACTCTTGAGTTGTGGCGAGGGTTGGCGAGTGTTGTCGGTGTGAGTGTGCTGGTTGTGACCAGTACGGATGGGTCCAGATAGATTGCCCTCCTTAGTAGTTAACTAACGAGTTTGATAATCTTGGGACGTTGCGAACTATGTTCGTATTTGGGAACTCCACCTAGCGTTACGGTGTATGATCCGTAACATGGTTTCCCGCACGTGCTCTATCGATTGTGGCTGATAGGTATGGCAGCAAGTCATCTCGAAGTAATCACCAAAAGATGTAGAACACGAATAACCTGGTTGTGTCCAGATGATATGAATTAAAAGGATGTAATTCAATTGGTGATGATTGTACTATCTATAATTGTGTGTTATATATATATATATATATATATATATATATATATATATATATATATATATATATATATAATTATAGATGATTTATCTGTTAAGCTCACCATATCTGCTTGTGTTTGGCGATGATCATATACTCGGTATACATGAGCAGATGATGTTGATGCAGGTGGTTCTGGAGGAGCTTAGCCACGAAGAGGGGATAGCTCGAGAATTTTATGCTTTTTTGTATTTTATGATTCTGATATCAGATGTAAACTCTTATGAGATGTTTTAGACTATTTTCCTTATTTTTGATAAATAATGGATAATGGCTTTCATTAATAAAGTTTTAATTTCCCTGCGTTTGTTGGAAATGAGGAATTATTAAATACAACGTCTTTATTATTTTACTTATTTTATTGAAAATCCGTAATATCCTGACGGGATGTTACATGGACTGATGGTGGCACACGAAACCAGGATCAATGCCCGACATGTCGGTCAAGCACCAAGCAAATAAATTTACGTTTTGTCTTTGAACTTCTACTATCTGCTTGCAAAATGACTTGTCTATGTTAACATCGACCTTCAAGACATGGGATGGCCAGAATCCCAAGGTGCAATTCTACAATGGTTCATCAAATGAAGGTCAACCATCCTCGGGGAACTCGAACCTTGAGTCAAGGTCGAAGGCATTGCTGCTTGAGTCAACTTCTTTATGACTACTCCGGAAGCACTCGCCCACGTGGTGTCATTGTTCGTGTGGCAACCCAATCTCCAGCGAGACGGGTTATTTTATTATTGTCATATGAGTACGAATATTGGTGCTCGTCGAGCTGGTAGGGGGTATATATTGCGCTACCTTTAAACTCAAAGTGTTGTAGATCCTTACTTCTTTGGGGTTCGCGTTGACAATGATGATGGTCGAGTGATCCTCTACTAGGAATTCCATTTACATGTGTAGAGTGGATATGATGACTTCGTGTTTGTTGACGAATTTCTGTAAATAGTACGTTATAGGATGTGTTCGCCTTAACCGTTATGATGTTGTAGGATGTGTCCCGCAAACCTGACTGGAGGCTCTGGGTAGGGCTGGAACAAGTTGGTCAGAATGTCCTATGTTTTGAAGGTGTGCTAGAATAGGACATCATTCGAGATTCCTTGGTCGAAGAGAATCTTGCAAACTTGCTAATTGGCGATAATCGCTTTGAAAGTGATAGAAGGTAAGCGTCGATTGTGTGTACGTTTCCCTTCGCCTGAGCGAGGTTGGGTTGCGATTGTATGATATGGCTTGGGATTATGCGCTATGAAGGAGACAAAGTGGGTTATCGGACCTAAACTGATGTTAAGAATCAGGTTTGAGGATTTGGAGCACCATGATGGGACGGTCCAACTGACCCTGACTTCAGTCTAGTGAAGCCATTATGTCCTCTTCCCTAGTCTCGTCCTCCTCGTCCCCTACCCCTGTCATCGTTGCCTTGTTGAACGAAACGGTTCAAGGCGCCAAAGTAGGTTAAATCTTCAATGTGATCTTTCACACATCGACACTCTTCTATTGTGAGTCATATGCTCTAGCGGTAGGCACACTTCCTTTTTGGATCGTTATTGGGAGAAATTCGTCGAGGTTTCATGAGTTGGATGGGATTCAGGTTGCACGATTCTTTGAGTATGGTAACTCTACTAGTAGTCAGGCGAGCGTACTGGTTGAACCGAGATGTGACTCAGTCATTAGTGTTTTTCTTCTTGTCTTTTACCCCTATCGGGGGATCTTGTTTCTTTGCTCTCTCAAATCGTCCATGTTATCTGGTCTCCCTATGAAAAGGGAGTCAGAGAAAGGTTTGGGTTGAAGAACAAAGATTAAGGAATGCATGGTCTACCTGCTTTATATACTTCAAGTCAAAAAACGTGGTAGGCATTTTGCAATTAGTGGACCGAGATTTGAACATGGTACTTAACGCTTCAAAAGAGTCCATTGAGAACGATGGTAACATATAATATTAGTCAGTCCATCCAAGGTATTAGGAAACAACCTGCAAAATACTCTTTTATCTTGGGTGTGAATACTGACTTCGATAAAATAGGCCTTCAAATGGGCTGTCGGATCAGTTGTTCCATTGTACTTGTTAATATTGATGAGAGTCCCTTTTGGGATGTTAGCTTGGGCTACCTTTGACGTTAAAGGATGGACGTTGTCTATGTAAGGCGAGCATTAGTAGTTGGCTCTATCTTGAAAATTCTGACTTTACGGGGTACACTTGGGAAGTCTAGCATCCTTCCCAGTTTATCCGCCTACCGGAATGTCCAGTAGAGTTCTAAGACTCTGTTGACTTTCCTTCCTAGCGGTCGTGAGTCTCCCCGGGTCGACCTGTTACAATCATTAAGGGACCTATGTCGAGTAGATAGACTATGGCTCCTTCTAAAGTCTCGTCGAGGTGACAAATTGCACTCTTCTCGGGAATTGTGTGGGCCCTCCTCCTAATGGCTTCCTAGATTTGTCATGATAATTCTATGAAGGAGATTCCTCCCTTGCTGATGAGTGCCACGTTTTCACTATTGATTGAGGGGTTCTCCGTTGAGGACTAGGATGTGGAAGAAGCTTCCATTCTCGAGGCCAATCATCTTTTGGTTCAACATTTGGAGATCGGCCTGGTGTTGGTTGTGCAAGGCAACGAGCTCCTCGTCGTAGTGCCTGCCCTATTGGTCGTTCTATTGGATAAGCTTTTGTATCTGATTCTAAAGGCTTGACCCAGGGTTGGGTTCCATCTCATGAGACAATTGAGTCTGACTTCAGGTGGTGACCGTGAAAAAGTGAGGTTGGGGCAAAGTTTACCGAGGCCATACGGTGGGCGCCAAATTGTCTTACTAGGGATGTGGAGTGAACCCTTGGACAAGTGGCAAGATCTTAATGGCTTTTGAGATATCTAATAAACATGTTTTAGGGTTGGAACATAGGGAGAGATCCACCTACAAAAGACTTTCTGACGCTCAAGTCAGTAAGGGAGTTTGGATCTTTAGAAGAAGAGAGAATGAGAATGAGAGAGTGTGTTTTTTTTTTCTGGTGAAATTTCATGTGTATTTATAGGAATTCTAGGCCTTATGACAGATGTGATAGAAATAGGTAATATCGAGGTTGATATTAAATAATATCAAATAAATAACAACTCAACGTATATATGCTAATTAGTAGAATAATCACGATAATGTGACACCTTACCTGATATATATGGCATCAAGGAATATCATGATGTAATCAAACTACAGATATTTGGTCATATATACTATTAATATACGAATATTTGCACCAACCTGATATACCAAATATCCCGTAAATATATATGGTATGAAGGACTATTACGACGTAATAAAACTCTCGATATTTGGTCGCATGTGCTATTAATATATGAATATTTGCATCAACAAATATATCAAAATATCTTCTAATCACTTTAAGTCAATAAAGAAGTTAAAAGATATAGTTAAGCCGCATCACTTAGCACGTTTATTGAGTCATGTACATTTATACTTTTAGATTAATTTTTTAATGTAAAAGCAAGATTTCTTTCAATTTTGTATGAAAAATAGTATGAAATGTAAACCAGGAAGAAAGAAAATGGACACATTATCGACATGTACAACCAACGAAAGGTCAACCCTCTTGGATGTAAGCATTGTGCCCCTAAAACATAATCACCCAAAAACTATTCCCACAACCAAATCATTGATGCTATAAAAATGCCAATTGAATTCACAATCTGGATTGGGTCAAAGTTTTCTTGTCTCTAATCCACCATCAACTCAACGTACGATAAAGATAAAATCTAAGTATGCGTAATTTTCCATTATAAAAAATGATTAAAATAACTAAACACGAATGGATTAGCATGGACAGTGAAAATAAAATAGAACATAAATATATCTCCAAAGATGAAGTTATTCTCCTAGAAATGCGCGGATAATGAACAAAGTGGCCTCCTATAAATCCATTACTAAAAGTTGATTTGGATGCATCTTTAATCTCTTTAATTGGGATTATGTTTCATTAGTTTTACGCTTTTTTAGAATTAATTAATTTTTTATCTTAAAAATATAAAAAAACCTGGTCCTCACTATTATTTTTAGTTATAACCAATATTTACTTTTCCACACAAACTTTTCATAAAATAAATTTTCTTTTATTCATAATCAAAACATCAAACTCTTTCAAGATGAAACACATTTTAATATTTCTCTCTTCAAATCCTAACAAACATATTTTGAACTCCCTCAAATTTCATTATTAAATTTTGAATTTATTTCTTTGTTGAGTTTTTAGTATTATTTTTCTATTAAACCTTCAAAATATAATTATGTAAATTGACTTTAATGTTTAAAAATATATTAATTTTTTTTAATATATCAATATCAATATATTTGGAAGACTTAATAGAAAGGTAATAAAATACTCAAAATTTTCTTATATTTTTAAAATGATTTAATGTTCCGATTCTAATATAAATCCCCAAATATAATGGAAAAATAATACATTCGCGGTTTATATAAAATAAAGTAGATTAAAAATGAAAATTGATTAATTTCAAACTCAGAAAAACTCAAGTAAATTAAAAAAAGAAAAAAAAAACTTAAGGGACCCGCATAATCCAAACTAAAAGGAGAAAGAGAAAACACAATTATTCCCTAAAAGTTTGCACACATGAGCGTAGGAAATCAAAGTGAATATAATGAAAATATAATCCGAGTGGAGGGACAGATTATCAGAAAAGAAAAAGTGCATAAAACAAACTACTTCAATATGGCATAACCTTTATTTGACCGTTGAACATATCTAGCTTAAGCAAGGTCCAATAATTACTATAAAGCAAACACAAGTACTTTAAATTAAAAAAAAAAAAATCAATCAATCATTCTAAATCGTAATGAAATTATAGAAGCCTAGCTATGATTAATTAATGGAATTCAATTTGTCTAGAACTCATGGCCAATGACTCTCTCACGTTGCTCACTGTCCTTTCAAGTGATAATTCAAGAGACAAACAGTCCTTTAATTCTAAGGCTATGTGCCCTATGTCAGGCCTGTGAATTGGAACTTGAGGGAGACATGACATGGCTATCCCTACAAATTTCCATGCTGAAGCACCATTGTATTTCCCATGTAACCTTGGATCAACAATTTCTTGGATATTTCCTGTTCTCAGTTTATTGTTAACCCAAGGAAGTATGTAACTAAGATTTTCTGGCGTTCCTGTTAGTGCTGGTTGACCAGTGATTAACTCTAGTAGGATTATACCAAAGCTATAAACATCACTCTTTTTGTTGAGAGTCCCAGAGCAATAAAATCTGCAAGGTGTACGGTATGATTATATATAAATGTACTCATAAAGATATTTATCGTCAATTAATAAAAATTATCTTTAAAGAGTTAGTGATAAAGCTCAACAAATTTATATGAGTTGTATTGATGATACGTTGAACGTTTGACTCCGTGTAACATCAATTTTAGAATGAGAAGAAACTAGAAAAGTTCAACATCAATAAATCATAACAATTCTATACCACTCCAATTTTAATTTTTTTAAATCTTAAAGTAACAAATCTATAAAAATATCATATTTACTAATAAACTTGAAAGATAAACTCATTTAGAATTGTATAATACAGGACACTCTTTACTTTTTATCCCCTCCTTTTCTCTCTACTAACATTTTTGTAAATGATCCACCAAACCTGAATCATTTTGTAAATAAAAAATATTATCCCAACTTTGTTTAGCGCATTTCATCTTTAAACTATCATATCCAAAGCAATATCTTGTATAAGCCATGGAGTGTCTATACTCTAGTTAACATTTTACTAACCAACACTTAGTTTCATATAGCATTTGTAAGGTTGTAAGTCTTAGTTCTATGATAAAATATGCTAAACTTGAATTATACATTTTCATTATCTATAAAAAGAGAATTATACATTTTTTTTCATATAACACTTTAAGCTCTTCTCTCCTCGTACTTTGCTTGAAACTGAGATTTTATTTAGAGAGAGAACATTATTTTAGATATTATTATGTACTTTATTGTCTCAATTCCATTCTAAAGCACACGAATCATTTCTCATCATATGTACAAATTTATTAAAAAATACATAAAAATATAAGTAAAGGACCAAATCAAATACTTGTAAAAAAAAACAAAGATTAAAATTCTAAATATTAGAAGTGGGTTTAAAGCCAAAATTGGCTTGAAAGGTGAGGTTTGCAATCACACATTTATATTTTAAATTAAGTTGAGGTGTCTGTACATTCAAAATATAGAGACTCTAAGTACTCTAATATGTTAAAGGGTGGAATTTAAGCCTAACTCAAATCTCACAAATCGGCTTATAAAGTGAGGATTGCACCCACTTATATATTATGAATTGCTCTTATCTCTAATCGATGTGGAACTTCAACACTAAATCATTCCTAACATATGAATAGGAATTTGAAACTTATTATAAAAACAAAAACAAATAGCAGTCTAGATGATATGTGATGTCATTTATATAAAATTTGATTTTTCAAACCTATAGTAACCCGCTTATACGCATAATAATTACCTTCGTGATATGAGTGTGAACATTTAAAGATCGTATTTCTATAAATTCCATACATTTTCTCCATCATGGTTAAAAGACCAAGGACAACTTGAATAGACCGACAATGACACTCTTAATTTATATCATATAGTAATATTGATAAACGTTATTCTCCTCCATTTCGAAATCAGATTTCTTTTTTTGGTGGTTTGACACAATTACTAAAAAGTATTTAATTAATAAAAAATTAGCTAAAATTATCCTTAATTTTTTAATTACTTCTGTGTACGCTTTTCATTAGTGATATCAGTTACACTTAGTGATATGTAGGGTATTACTGGAAAAACCATTTTAAACAAATTAAAAGAATTGTTATTTTAAAAATAGTTAAAAGATTTTAAATTAAGTCAGCCTTAGAGACGGTTAAAGATTGAACTATGAGCTTTAATTGTTATTGATTGCTACTTATTATACTTGTGATCTGTATATACAACACTCCTAAAACCACTTCACACGAATTAAGGAATTTAGGTAATGTTATTAAATATGTCAATATAATTTATCTATTTTTTTAACCTTAAAATTATCTAGATCTATTCTCCTAATATCTTGCCACTTATCACTTATTCTATACACTTGTCATTTTCAAATTGATCATTAATATTACAGCATCAATTCCACTGAATAAAAACTCTGAAAAATTGAATGTTACTTACTCAGGATCAAGGTAACCTGGTGTGCCTGCTGGGTAAGTTGTGACATAAGTGTCACTGTCATTGGCAAAAGTTTTAGACACTCCAAAATCTGAAATTTTGGCATGCATATTTTCATCTAGTAATATGTTGGACGTTTTCAAATCTCTGTGAATTACCGGTGGCTTACATCCATTATGCAAATAGTCCAACCCTGTTATTCCAATTATCAGACATATATTTGATAATAAGAAAAGAAAATAACTATAGAACATCATCATGAACTTAGTGTTACCATTTGCTGCATCCATAGCGATTTTAAGTCTTTGCGTCCATTCCAAAAAAACGGGGTTCTTATCTGCATAAGAAGCTAATATATATTAAGAGAGATCCTTTACATATCATGCAAGAAATTTGTCATCAGCGACCATATTATCATCATATTCAGCATAAGCATGTTCATGATTCATTTATCATGATGAAGTTTGTTTTCACCAACTTTCAATGCACATACCAATATTGGGTGAAGTGGAAACCTGATAATTTTTGTTGGAGGTTCCCTTCTGGAAGATATTCATAAATAAGTCCTTTAGTATCACCTTCATCACAGTATCCCACAAGAGAAACCACGTTTCTGTGATGAACATTCATCAACAGTTTTGCCTGCATTTCCAAGTTTAGAAATAAAATATGTTAGTATCATGATTGAATGGAAAATAGACTGGTGTATGTTCTCCTTAGAGCTTGACTGGGTCTCATGTTCCTATGACACCCAATAGTTTTACATCTCTTAGGAGTTGAGGCCTAAGACTCTCTATCACAATTTTATCTTTAAAAAACGTCTCAGATAACAGAAAAAAAAAATATTTAAACTACTTTTAGTCTCAGACTATTAGATGATATGAGACTGTTGGACATACCAGAGAGTATATAAGAAATATAAACAATTTTAAGAACACAAAGCATCTGATTACCTCTGATTGAAATTCCTTATACCCTTGTGCTGATGGTGAAGAAAGTATCTTCACAGCAACTCTTTTGCCACACTCTAAAGTACCTAGGTATACCTTACCAAATCCACCTTTCCCAATCATTGTTGAGAAATCATTAGTGATTCTAAGAATTTCTGAGTAAGAAAATGCTTGATTTGCTGATTTCAGTAGGTCATCTTTGACAGAAATTGTAGAAATCACTGGAACAATGTAAAATAACAACAATCATTTTCCACAGAATATATGTTTGAAAAGTGTGGCTTCGGTTCTAATTTTCTTTGAGAGCTTTGTGGCCTTGAAACTATAATCAGTATCCTAAATGCAAATAAGAAAAAAGTGTCTTGGAAAGTTGAATTTGATTGTACTAGATGGAAATCATCAAGGTAAAGATCATTGAAAATCCTTAAGTGAACAATATAAAACTAGTGTTATTTTGCAATCATTCACCATTACTTTACAACAATAAAACAAACACAAATATGGTAACTATAGCTAATAATTCTCATAATGGCCAGAAATTAACCTAGAATGTAAAATATTAATGAATTGGTCTCTGTATTTGTATTTAAAAATTATAATGTATTTGGATACAAAAATGACCTTCTGTAAGCAAGATATGGAGCATTGTAAAACTTATTCTTTAGATTACCTTTTCCCTTTTTTCTAAGTCTCCGGATCACCATAACTATGGTAGATATTGTGAGGACCACTGCAACAAATGCTGTTATAGAGGCCACTAATGGAATAAGAAACTTCTTGTGGTTGCTCTTGCTTGACTCTGTCTGATAAGGACGGAGATTTCCATCGAAACTGCAATGTATGAAAGTGTTAGTCATCATAAGATTGAGAAGAATTGTGATATGGAATTATATAATCATGAAGAGTATTAGTACTTTATAAAGAAAATCAAAGGTTAAAAAAGAAAGAGTGGTAAATTCTAAAACTATCATAATTTTGGTATTCCTAGTTGCTGCTTATTGTTTACAATATGAAGCAATAGAGGGTGAAAAACAAAGACTGTGAGGGAGTTAGCAAAGATTTATTTACATCTTTAGAAATTTTTATTTTACTTCAAGAAAGTTATGTGTAGCTATAGCCTAGGAACAAACCTGAATTGCAAAGAGTTGTTAGATGACTTTGCCTTTAGACTCTCCGGAACTGAACCTGTGAGCATATTCATGGACAAGTTACTGCAAAGATGATATCATGTGTTAAACATATTTGGAGAGTGTATGAGATAGAAAGTTTCATGTAACAATGTCACAACTCACAGAAAATGCAATTGTGGCAGTTTTGCAAAAAATTCTGGCACCTCCCCTGTCAATTCATTGTTTGACAAATCCCTACAACAGAATAGTATTGGTTTTGGTTCCTTTATGTTGCAACAGCAGAGTGTTCAGGTATTAATATCGAAAACAGATTTATGTGAAAATTAAGAAGAAAAACTTACAGAGTCTCCAAACATGTGAGGTTGGAGAATGAGGCATCTATTTCTCCTGACAACTTGCTTGAGCTCAAGTTTCTGCTTGAATTTTGTGAAGAATTTTGCCATTAAAAATAATAAAAGTGGAGCTGAAGCATATTACATTCATCAAGATTATTTCATATTTTATCAATGAATGTGTTTCACATTTCCCAGATATATTAGTAAAATAGAGTAATAATTATGTATAAATCTCATCTTAAAATTTGTACTTTGTCCCACAATTGGGTATGTCATATCTTAGATTAGATTGTTACCAATCAATCCAGTACATAACAGATTTACAGCAGATAAAATTTCCACATAGCAGCCTTGGATATCATGAGAAATTTCTAAACATACTTACAATGAAATGATTGTTGGAGTGTCTCCATTGCTGCATTTCACACCTTCCCATGTAAAATTCTTTGGTCCACAGGGGTCTCCTTGCCAATTCATGTTACTGATCCTATAAACATCTTTGATATGCCAGATTGCATCAACTGTTGTAATATGCAGTATTAACAAGAATATCAGCTAAAGATTGTGATTATGAACTTTAGAAGTAAACAAATTTTCAATAGGTCAGCACATAAAAAAAATAGAGAATAGAGGAATTTGAGCACCGAAATTGATCCAAATTATGTGACTTTTGGACAAGTTAAGAAGAAACCTACGATCTTCTTGTTGTGTGGAAGAATCTGACTGAGGCAGTACTCTGTAAATCTCAAGAGCATTAAGCATTGGAGGTAAGTCAGAATCAGAGTTGGCTTCAATCAATATCTTCTGAATCCCCATCCCTTGTTTTATAGGTAGAATTATGCTATAGGGCTTCCAGTATGAAAGAGTAAGAAATTCTGTCACATTATTATCGTCAAAACCATTAATAACAATATTCAATCTTCGTTTTTGTTTATTGGTCCGATCCTCAAAGTCAAAAAAATGAAGATAAACGCAATATTCAGAATCCGTGTCATATTTGAGTGTGAATTCCAAGGAACTGGAATGTAATCCCTCCACTGCAGAACTCAAAACTTCTGCTGGCAGTTTGTAAAGATCATCAAGTTTATCCAAATCAATAGCTGATGATGTTTTTAAATGCTTGTTATAATTGTTCGGAACTTCCCATGACCTTCCGTATATATCATCTGTGTACCTAACTTAAACACAAATTATTCCAACCAAAAATATTTGATTAGTTTCAACATTCTGATAGTGTCTCTCAACATTGAAACCAAAGTATGTTGCAATTGAAACTAAAACAGTGGTATAATTTCATTTGAGTACGATGTAGATTATGCTACCTTTCTTTGTTTAATTTCACAAAATTATATTTGCTTTCCACGAAATTTTAATTATTATGTTAAATTGTTTTCTCGAATTAACTCAGTAAGTTAAACTGTGAGTATTTCCATTCTCTGTTGCTCTGCCCTTTTCTCAGTATGGCTTACTATAGGTCTACGCATATGATAAACATTGTGATAACATTTCACATCTATAAACTGTAGAAAATAATAAATTTGATGAAAAAAGCATTAAAATTAGTTATTAAGATTATCATGTGTTCACTTGGATTCAATGTTTATCTAGCTTATTTCGGTACCATAACAAACAAAAAAATAATAAAACCCTTTCATGCTGACACATATACACTTATACTGATCGGTGAAAAAATAGATGTAATAAAGGAAACTCCAATTTATAACTTTAATATTATATTATTAATCAACTTATTAAATAAAATTTATATTTATTTATATATTATAAATTAGTCTTATTTCTAATTAAGTACTTCCGGCTATTATTAAATTGTGTTCCGGCTATTATTAAATTGTGTTGATGGAGAAAATAAGCTAAATGATTGTGATCAAAGTCTAATTATCATTTCAATGCTAATATATTAATATGTATAATGCATGTTTCGATGAACTCAATTAGGTGGGTTTATTGCAAGATATAAAATTAAAACTAAAAGTTAAAATTAGTTGATATATAAAATTTATTTATAAAAACTTTATTGTATAATTTTTCTAAATTTTAACTATTAATTGATAATTGATTCAATACAATAATTAATGACATATTTTATCTTTTACTAAAAAAAACATATTAAATGCTAAAAATCAAACACGTACTAATCATACTAACAATCAATCAAATCCATACAAAACTAACATAATTAAAAATGTTTTATTAAGACTGTTTACTCCTATTAATCTGAGCCTAAGTTGACACTAGTTTAATAGAAAATTAATTTCATATACTCATTCTGTCCTTCAAAAACAATTTATCCGAAGACTTGTTCAAACAACTAGAAAAGACATTTACCAGCACCTACCATATAATTAATTTCGTAATTTCATTCTTTCCTTTGAAAACAATTTATGGAAAGACTAATTCAAACAAGTAGAAAACGCACTCACACCATCACCTATCATATAATTAATTTCTCGAACTCATTAGAATAGATATGAAAGTGTAGAAAAGATGCATAGTTTAAGCGAAGTCACCTGATGAAGTTATCTTCAGAAGCACCAAGGTTAAGTCTGGTGAGGAGATCTAGTGTTAACAAAGTGGAGGAACTTTGATAAATGGAATTGTCCAAAGGCCATAGCTCCAACAATGAGATGAAGGGCACCCCTTGATCGATGTTCACAAGGCAAAAATCGATTCTTTCTGTTGAGGCAAAATGAACAGCTTCGATTCGAATTACCGCAGCCTCAGAAGCGTTTATTGTCTTCAAGAAATTGACTCCAAGATGCAGATCAAAAACTGGTGCTTTATTTTTGCTGTCATAGTTGCCATATGCAAAGTAAGCCCTGACTATGTATTTCTTATTCTTTCCCTGTTTGGGTGTTAAGGTATAGCAATTTCTCTTCCCATAAGGGAAACTTCTCAATGTGTTCAACTGCTTATGAATTTGACTTATGTTGTAAGTTGAGAATGTATTATTCATTTCACCAAATTCGATATCATCTGCTTCGTACTGTAAGTTGGTTGTTTTGTCAGTGTAGCCCTCGTTTACCCCACAATCAATGCTTATAACACCTACAAAATATAAATACATATAAGAGTAAATCCATGTTATTATTAAGCTCTAGATTTCTTGGTATATGACATGACTGGATTTTGAAATTAGCTTATAAGAATCATTTTTATTATTTATTTGGTTTTCCTGAAAAAAATTATCGGAAAAATCAACAATAATAAGACATAGTTCAACTTACTTTAACTTACATAAGAAAATTAATACTACGTAGAATTTAAAATCTTAAAATAATAAATTTATAGATTTTTTTTTATATTTTATTTAACTTTCTCATTTATAGTCAATGTAGAATTTAGATTCATATTTATATTCTCAATATTGATGAATATTTTATTTAGTGATTACTTTCAAAGTTACATCTGACGTTTAATCAAAATATTTTGAAGTCGTGTTATAAATTAAGGGTGATAACTTAACAAACAAAAGTATTTTGATACCACACTTATTCTTATTACCATTTGATATTGTTCCTCCTTACTCTTCACTTTCTCTATTTTCTAAAGATATAAAAGTTAATTTTTGTTAAGACTATTTTATTCTTATAAGAGTTGTCAAATGGTCGTCAAATGGTATAAAAAAAATCTTTTTTCCTAACGTGTAACATAAGATATGTTGGAATAAATGCATTAAAATAATGTAAGCATGTTTTTTGGTTTGTTGAATAAAGGGTTAAATATGTTTTTGGTCCCTCAAGTTTTAGTGAAATTTGAAATTGATTCTTCTTCGAAACTTTTAACTAATTTAGTCATTCATCTTTAGACATGTATGAATTTAGTCCTTTTAACCAGATTTTGTTAAGTTTATATAACGTTTCAAGCACATTTCATGATAGTATTTGAATTGTTTACATTGTTTGACCCATTTTCGTTTAAATGGTAACTCAAATATTATCATAAAATGCGTTTAAAACTTTAAATAAACTTAACAAAATTTGATTAAAATGACTAAATTCACGTATTTCTAAAGATGAAGGACTAAATTGATCAAAAGTTTTGATGAGGGACTAATTCCAAATTTCACTAAAACTTAAGAGACCAAAAACATATTTAACCCTTGAATAAACTTAAATTTAGGAGTAATTTATTTTGACTTGATTTATTATAAATTGATTTAAACCTAAACTAGATTTTTAAAAGCTTAAATTACAAAATATAGAACGGTGAAGAAGATTGGTGTAGATTCATACCTGAATAATCAAGATTGGCGAGGTTCCGGTAAGTAGTTAGTTGAGGGTTCTGAGCAAGTATATTGATGAGTGATGAAGCACAAATTGCTAAAACTAGGATCCATTGCAATTCTCTGTCCATAGTGCTAATAAAAAAGAGAGAATAAGTTGATAAGTGCACCCTTTTTGTGTAGAAAAATCAGACTCTTTCGAAGGAAGAGTACTCGAAACCTATAAACTATAAATACTAAATATTTTATCTTTTTTTTTAGCAATGATGGCTAATTAAAGAGGTAGGTAGGGAAACTAAACTTCCCCGAAAGGGATGGTAGGCCATATTAATTTATTAAGTTATTAAGTATACTCATCTTCTTGTGAGCTGTATTTTTTTATGTATTTTTTAATAATTAAAGTTGTATAATTATTTTTATGAATTAAAATTTACATACATGTTTTTAAGTACTTGCATTTTGTGAGACAATATTAAGAGTACTTTTATAAATATTTTCTTCTATTCATCTATTGATATGTCTTTTCAAAATAAAAATTGTGGTAGCCATTTGTTCATGACAATTTGACTCACTCTTCCGTTGGAAACTTTCAATATCGATACTACCGTACTCTTGGAAACCTTTCACTAATATAGATCATAGCGTATGAGGAACTTTCTTCTTTACTCTTAGGAGAAAAAGACATCTTCTTTTCTGGGCTAGATTCTTAAATCCGTGTGATTTATTGTTATTTTTTCATTCATATTCAATGTTATCTATTCTTTGGAACTGTTTATCGAAGATTTAGACTTGACGTGTATAACACTCCATTTAATTAATAACGTAATTAAAGAAGCGTCACACTGGAATAATATCGTAGCTTAGTCCTAGAGTTTAAACCCACTCCTTACAACGTAAGGCACACCACGGTGCCACAGGATAAACCAGATATAAAGTTAAAAGGAATCGAAGAGATAACAAGTCAAACAGAATATATGGGCCATGACCCTAAGAAAAGCCCAACAAAAGAAATAAAACATCAGCTCCAGCCCAGCAGGGCTATGTAGCGGAGTCACCGTTCCCCTGTTTCATCACAAGAACCTCTCGCTTCTGCTCACATCAATAATTTGATGATCATCGCAAAAGAGAAGAACCACACACAAAACAATCAAACGAGCAAAGGGCAAGCTAGAGCCAAAATCATTTCATCAATTAAATCGGATTCATATTCACAGTCCATCATACATACATCACACAAGCATGTCACGACTCCCCAAGCAATACACTACGACTCGACTCGACTCATCCGGATACATATAACCTGGTCGGATTCAGCGAATGCTTGCACTTGTGGTGGATACCTCTGCTCACCCCCGAGCTGCTCACCCCCGAGCTATGTGTTACAAGTGTTATAATGAATCAATTTTCCCTCACCACAAGGTTAGCCCTTAATGAATTTTGGGCCTCCTGCTACTCTCACCACATGAGTCAATCCGCTCTAGGTGAGACTAACTGACTCCTTAGAGTGTCAGGATGCAACCTTACCTTGAATCCTTACCTAGTTATACAGATGGGGCACCACCATGGACACCCACTAATAGGGGCCATGGGATTACGTCCCGACCACTGAAGCACAACCCTGGGAATCTCACCTAGAGATCCCCAAGGACTTACGTACTGACACGGACCAAACTTTCTTAATCAATCCAACAGATTCGGCATGCATATACACAATTTATATACATATACGTAAAATTTCTCGCAATCCACCTCTTTCGTTTTCCCAACCAAACCATGCCAACTCATTATTCTGGAACCCAGAGTATGGAACCATGTCTCATGCCATTACCATGCCACATTGATACCAACCCTTTCATGTCTCATGTTGAACTCATGCCAAACTCATCATTTCAATTCCATGAATCATCTCATACAATTATCATGTTCACATCATGTTAAAACTCGCAAATCACAACTCATACACCTCATTCATACATGCCATTCAGTTCATAAACTTAAAGGTAATACTCATACAAGCATGTTGTCCGTTTTTAAAATCAAGAAAACATCAAGACGAACCCCTTTCTCGCCCAGCATATCGCTCAGGCAGAAAGGTCTCGCCCAGGCGAGGAGGACCCTCGCTCAGGCGAGCTCCCTTCACCTAGGCGAGAGCTCGACCTCCAGAATTATAACCCTGTGCGCGTTCGCGCTTAGGCGAGACCCTCCTCGCCTAAGCGAGACGTTCGCTCGCCCAAAAAGTAGAGTGGGTCACCTGGGCGACCCTTCGTGGAGAAATACACAGGCGAGTCCTTGTTGATCTTGCCTAGGCGAGACAGGATCGCTTAGGCGACTTTAACAGACTTCGCCACTGTTCCTCCCTGCCATCAACACAGTTTCATGCCCAAATAACAACACAAATCATGCCATACACTCACAACCACATATAAGCACAAAAATCACAAAACATCATCAAAACTACCATCATTGCCCCAAACAATAGGGTTCTAGCTTCCCTTACCTGGAAATAAGCTAGCAAGACAGCCGTACACGCCCTCGACACAGAAGGTAAGAGCACAACAGCTCAAGGAAGGAGAACAATGACTGGAAGGAAACCAAGAAAATATAGCAGAAGGGGGTTATCAAAAGAGTCCCACGGAAACGCCATAGAAGAGTTAGTGGAAGCTATAACGAGCTAGGAAATAACTTACATGGAGTGGAGAAGTTGAAGTTCGCTCGGAGAAGGTGACGGCTAACCCTAGCAGAGCTCTGAAATAGAAGGGACAATGTTTAGGTACGAATTTGCAAAAGTGAGACTGACAAAGGAACCCTAGCAGCTTTAGGGCTTTTGCACCCTATGGGTTAGCCCTTAGGCCCAAAAGATTAAGGCCAACCCTTACACATTAGGGCAGAAAAGAGAAACTGATTTTAATGGGCCTTACAATGTATGTTCACAATATATATATATATATATATATATATATATATATATATATATATATATATATATATATATATATAATCAAATTAACTCGATGTTGATTTTTTGTAATCAGGATTAGCAAACAAATACACAAATGATGTGCAAATCATTTATGTTGTGGACTGATTCTAAAAGTATGTTTAGTTCGCTTAACTATTTTTTATTTGAATATCAATTAAAAATTTATGGATACATCTCTTTTTTGTTAATTGATTATTTTAGATGGAAATGGAATAACTTGAATAGAAACGGTGAAGATAAAAATGGATTAAAAAGTAAAAGTGTTTGACAAGACCGAGAACGTAAAATATAAGAAATATAAATGCAGAAAAATAAATTATCAAAAGATAAAGAAACTGATAAAAGAAATTTATGATAGCGGTAATTCAAATTGTAACAATCATCGAGATTTGTCATTATCATATGTTGCAGCATTATCAAAGTGTTTGTAGTGTAAATATAATTGTCACATTATCATATAATTCTGAATGCAAGAATTTTTTTTTTTATTGCATAAAGTGTTTAAACAATATCGTATAATATGTTATAGTGATAAAAACGTTAAATGGCATGTTTATTAAAATTAAGTAACATGTATGGACAACAGAGCTGCTCTTAGTTATCTATTTATAGAACATAACCTTTAAATCGTTAAGTAGTGTCTAACAAAGTATAGAAGAGTATTGTTTCTGTAAAGTAGAAAATTTAAACAATATAAAATCATTAGAATGTCCATGTCTTTAATAAATTAATAAACGGATACAGCTTTAAAAATATTGGAGACGAAGACAATGATATAATTCATTATTGACATATATTGGACTCCACATCTTATCCGGTCCACAACTTTCCTTGCCAACTAAAGGTCATCGCACATTCATATCTTTGAGGAAAAATATTTGGTTTATAGACCACCTCCAACTATTGTGAAGGTAACCAAATCAGGTTGGTCTTGAGTCTGTGTTCCTCTACCATTATTGAACACTACACACAAGCCACAAGGATGAAAACGTGTCTAGTCTAATATCGAAACAACTCAAACTACAACTCTATTTCTCTTTTTAACAAGCACAACATTTCTATACATACTCTCTCGACGTATACCGACTACATAACATGCTTTTTTTTTTACCAACTACCTGTTGTATATCACTCTTCTTTCCCCAAACTTTCAGAATTAAGAAACAAAACTATCTTTGACATAGTCATGAGTATGCACCCTCACTACTTTATCAAGACTTCTATTGTTCTTAAATTTCCAATTTCATAAGCACTTATACATGCAAGACACGACAAATCCACAATCCTTAGGTCTTCCTAAGGACGAACTACTCTGATACCATTAATATAACACCTCATTTAATAGTGCAATATTACTAAATAAAATATTACATAAAGGATAATCCACAAGTAATAAGAGACCGACACATAACTATACTATTATAGTTATCCAAAATAACCATATTAGCATGTAACAAGTTCTACATAAAAAACTTCAATGGGCTAAAAGCTTACCACAAAACTACAAAGCTTTTTTCTGGAGACAAGCATTATCTGGATAATGTCGGAATCGTTAGAGACAAGCACTTGTGGTGGCCTCTATTACTTTGCATTGTCATTATCAATAGGCTTCACCCTATAACTCACAAGGTTAATCCCTTTTGCATTTGAGGTCATTATCCTGCCTTCAGACTAAGACCTCCTATGACTCTCACCAGATAACCCATTCAACACTACATGAGTGTGACTGGTTATTAGAGTTTAGGATATCACTTTGCTTGAATTCATACATCAATGAATACACCAAATAAATCTACTATATATCTAAGACGATCTTAGTATACTAAAATTACTGAATTTTCCATTCTAATTCATCGACATGTGTCTGAAATGAAGAGTTTTTTGGTCTTTTCCGTCTGTTTTGTCTTCTTTGGACTTTCTCGCTTCTTCTTCTCCTCTTTGGTAGTAGGTGGGATGATTGATTGATGTATTAGACGTTCTTTTTCTGTATCACGCCTTCTCCTCCTTCTCCCCTTCTTCTTTTCTTCTTCTCTTGCTTCTTCTAATTTATTATATTCTTATTTTGCATATTTGGATTGGTTTCTATTGATCTCCTAGCAAACGTACCAAAAATCAACTATAGTATAATGATTTTTAAGTAAGAGTGTCGATCCCATGAGGAACAAATTCAGTTAAAATATATAATTATCTCAATCAGTATATATACAGAAAAATTCAGTGAAAGAAACTAGGATTGAATTTCATATATCTCACTTGTCTATAATCTGGATAAATATAAATATACAGCATCTGAATTTACCAATATTGATGCAACACCAAAAAATTATTTATACTGATTCCTCACGTATAAGGTTCATAAGATTAGTCCCCTAAATATCGATTTCTCACATATTCAACAGATTAATCCAGCATTATCATCAAGTGTTATAAGCAACTGATATATTGAAATCTATTCCTAGCATCACAATACATCAAGTATCATTGTTCAAATCAGATTTTTAGAAATACTTTCCCATCAGATCTAAAAATCACAATCAAGAATCTATTGATCAGATAGAATCAAGCATTACGAATAGAACAATAATACCAATATTGAAAGTGTAAGGGTGTAAACTTTGTAAATCTTTTGAAATACTGCAAAGTCAGACTCAGGTTGCCTTGACAAACTGGATGTATCTCAGGTTTGAGTGAACCATTATAAAAATCTTGTCCATTGTTATTCTCTCTAACCCTTCTCTTTGGCATTCCAATTTAAAGTTTAAAGAATTGTGATCTAAACCATCTTTTTGACCTTTTTGTGAGATATAGTGTTATCTGCAGCATTGATCATGTTTGCATAACTCATTGGAACCTATCTTGATTGATCTTTCATATTATTCTTGCTTTAAATCACAAATTTGCATTTCTGCATTGTTCCCAATATTTTAGTTGATTGTTTTTGTGATTCGATCGATTGACTACATCAGTATTGCATTTGTTTAGTAAAATCAATCGGCTAACTCTATTTTTTATCAGTTGAAAGTGTTCAGTCTAGGAGTGTTTGCATCTATACTTGGTGATCAAATTGATTCAATTAAAAATTGCTTTAGGCTTTTAAAAGTCACCCTATTTTTAACTAGCCAATTCAACCCCCTTGACATTTGATAATGTTAATTTTTACCATTATCCAAGCTATATTTCATTAGCAAAATCATCTCTTCCAAAGCTTTTAACCTACTTAATCCTCAATTTTATCTTACTTTTGTAAATAAATACATTGTGGGTTACATTGATCTAATTATACCACTAATCCCCATTTTTGTGTCTTTTTTTTTGTAGATGGGAAGCTTTGTTCCAAAAATCCAGACTAATGAGTGACCCGAAATAGCAAAGAGAGAAGAAAAATGTCAACAGGAAGCGCCTGGCGACGCGAAGCCAGCGCCAGGCGGAACAGACCGCCAGCCACGCGCCAGCCAAGCGCCAAACAGGCGCTACTGTTAGTCACCGCCTGGCGGCACTTAGTCACCGCCGGGCGGTAGCGGGAAGACTTGCCCCTGTTTGGTGGCTTGCGCCTGGCGGTGAGACCCTTCCGCCAGGCGCCTGTTTTCGCTGATGTGTCAAATGACCCTTTTTCTTCTGTTTTCGCGGAGGGAAACTCATCTTGGACATTTTGGAGCTCGAGCAACGCGATTTGGAGAGCTTGGAGGAGTGCTAGGGCTTGTGGGAACAACTCCATCTTCCTCTATGTATCTCTTTCTCTTCCATTTTCCATTTTGTAAGCTTGAGCTCTCCATGACAATGGAGAGCTAAACCCATTTTTGTTGGGGTTAGATGTAGCCACTGAACTCTTATGTATTTTCGAATGGTTTGAA
>Ga0214545_1001529_pt1 | contig 43479 bp, 16 predicted proteins | sample CNSS4metaG_FD_160064 | JGI IMG/M metagenome (GOLD analysis project Ga0214545, IMG submission 160064) | Root nodule microbial communities from cowpea collected in UCLA plant growth center, Los Angeles, California, USA - CNSS4 | ecosystem: Host-associated > Plants > Roots > Nodule | place: USA... | reverse complement strand
TGCATCGCCACTCCTCATCGAGTGGTAGGGTGTAGAAACGGCTGAGGTGTTTGAACCTCTCAGCATACTCTGCCACTGTCTTCCCTCCCTGGGTCAACTGGAGGAATTCCACCTCCTTGGCGTACCGAATACTGTCAGGAAAGTACTCCGATAAGAACCTCTCCCTGAAAATCTCCCATGACACGGGCTCATCCCTCTCCTCCAGGATGGATCTGGTGCTGCTCCACCAATGCTCCGCCTCTCCCGTGAGCATGTACACAGAGAACGCCAGCCTGTCCTCTGCAGGGCACATCTTTGCATCATAGATGCGCTCCAAGTCCTTCAGCCATTGGTCTGCGGCGTCAGGACTAGTCTTCCCGTCAAACTTCGCTGGGTGGTGCTTCAAAAAGTCCTCCAGGCTCCACTCCCTGACTGCAGGTCTCGGCTCGGGACCAAACACAGGCGTCGTCGTCCTGCTCTCCTCCATCTGGCGAAGAGCCTCCATATGCTGCCGATGAGCATCCTCAGCAGCTACCCTCGCAGCCTCCATCTGCTGCATCACAGCCTGCTGCTGCTCGAGCGACGCTGCCTGTCGCTGCATGGATGCCTCATGCTGCTGCATCATCACAGCACTCTGCTGCGTCATCGCTGCTACCATCGCCTCCATAGCTCTGGCGATATCTGATGTGTCCCCCTGGGATGACTGAGAAGCTCGGCGAGGAGGTGCCATGGTCTACTGGCACAGAGAAAAATCACTCGGTTAGACTCGATAAGGCAAGAATTCAACTAAGACTACTCAGAAGACACAGAGAAAGCTTAAGCGGACATCCAAGTCCACAGACCTAAGGAACGACCGCTCTGATACCATAAATGTAACGTCCCATTTAATTAATAATCTAAATTAAAGGAAACGTCACGCGATAATAGTACTGCAGAGTAAAACTTGGGGTCCCTAACACAACCCATACGAAACTAGGCACACCACGATGCCAACAAAAGCAGGATAGATGAATACGAATACAACGTATAAAGAAGCGTAGAAATACGGAAAGAAATACATGGGCCGTGGCCCTAAATAAACACGAAGACGACTCCAGCCCAGATGGCTAAGCTACTGGATCACCGCTCCCTTGCTGACCGCGAGGAACTCGCCCATCTGCTCCCATCAACCCAAGTTGATGATCATCGCAAGAAGAACAGCCACATACATCACAAACATACAACAAAAAAACGGGTAAGCTAGAGCTAACAACATGCATCAAGCAGTCAAACATATATTCATCATTTCATATCCACATAGCAACCAAGCATATTATGACTCTTCATCCATTACACTACGACTCGACTCGACTCATCCGGATACGTATAACTTGGTCGGATTCAGCGGATGCTTGCACTTGTGTGGGTACCCCTGCTCGATCCTGAGCTGCTCGATCCTGAGCCATGTATTTCCAGTGTTGCGATAAATCAAATCTCTCCCACCACAAGGTTAGCCCTTAATGAGTTTCAGGCCTCCTGCTACTCCCACCACAAGAGTCAGTCCGCTCTAAGTGAGACTAACTGACTCCCCGGAGCGTCAGGATGCAACCTTACCTTGAATCCTTACCTCGTTATACAGATGGGGCACCACCATGAACACCCACTAACAGGGGCCATGGAATTACGTCCCGACCACTGAAGCGCAACCCCGGAGGTCTCACCTAGAGACCCCAAGGAATTAGACGCTGACACGGACCAACATTCATAATTCGGTAATAAGAGAATATTAAAAGCATGTTTACGATTCCATACCCATCCATGAGATTTATTCCTCATACGCGTCACATTTGAGTCCATACCACTAATCATCTCCATCCTATGAGTCTAGGATCTCATCTCATGTCGATACCATGTTCCTTGGATTTTCAAACCACACATTTATTTCGCATGCTAAGTCTCATACCAACTCATTCACCCACAAGTCATGAATCATGCCAAACATATGTTTCATACTCCATTATATACATATACATCATCACATAATCATGCCCAATCAAAACAGATCACACGGGAAGCATCAAAAGTCCAATACAAAGCGCAGTCTCGCCCAGCATCTCGCCCAGGCTGAGGGGTCTCGCTCAGGCGAGATGGCTCGCTCAGGCGAGTCTCCCCTCGCCTAGGCGAGGGCACAAAAACAAGGGTGTGGCCATTACGGGATCTCGCTTAAGCGAGATCCCTCTCGCCTGGGCGAGTGGCCAGCTCGCTCAAAAGGTGAGCGAGTCGCCTGGGCGAGATTTCGTGCAGAGATCTCCCTGTTTCATCTCGCCTAGGCGAGATCGACTCGCTTGGGCGAGATTTACAGGTCTCGCCACTGTTCATCACTGTAACAGCCAAGAAAACGAACCAAGAGACACATGCAATATACTTTTGTACACCAGAACGAAGTATCACACCAGAAAAATCAATAACCAACTCCACACAACTCAGAATAATGACTCGACGTTGAAACCCTAACTTCCCGTACCTGGAAAAGGGCTAAGAGCGGGTGCGTCTCCAACAGCGGAACGCGAGGCTCCAATGGCAGATTAAGGTGCTGTGGAACAGATACAGAAGAGCATACATGAGCCCACTACGAATCCCTACTGGAAGCACATCGTAAGGCGAAAGAAAACAAGAACTGAGGTGTAGAGCACTTACATGAGGCTGGAAAAACGTGACTGGCTCACTGGTTCAGGGTTAGGAGTAAACCCTAGCAGAAGGGTTCTGTGAGGAGGATGACGGCTGCAGCTCTGGACGAAGGGCAAAGGTGCCTCTGAAGTGTAGGGTACCCTAGGTTTAGGGCAGACCTAAGACTTATATACACTGGGCCACGCTTAGGCCCACTCAGGAGCAGCCCATTAACCTTTAGGGCTGGAAAAACACAACAAAAAAAAAAAGAAAAACAGAAATTGGGCCTTACATGCTTTCTCATGTGTTGCACTTTCAAGTGATTTTTAGGTTCTGTTAAAGAAGTTGTGTTCTGATGTGTGCGTATCAATTGGCTTTTATATAATTTTGACATAAAAAATGTGCAGTGAAACACATTGTATAATGGCGAAAAAAAGTTTGAAAATAAGAATATCTTTGTCCCAACAATCTTGCACAGTTTTTTTTATTATTTAACTTTGTCCTAAATTGTGTGTAAATTTTTAAGTTTAAAAAAGCAACCAAATCCTTGATTAAGAATATATGAATTTGTAGGAAGATGAAACAGCGAATAACAAAATTTTAAACATTTGTAGAAATATCTGCAATGTATGAATTATTATAAATTTCTTGACACTCAAAAGAGATAACTGAAATGAATAATTCAGAAACAAAGAAAAGAAAAGAGGTGAGTCGCTTTCATCCTCAAACGGCTAGTTGGCGTTTGGGGCATTGCACAATAATATATGATGTCTCATTAACACAATCACGCCCTTCCAATATTAACCGTTGCTTTCTCCTTTATGTACTTTCCACCTACTATTTTCCTTGTTTTACCACTCTTCTGTTTTATTTTTTTCTTCCTTTTCAAATCATTAACCTCTCAACTCTACTCTTTACCATCCTTTACCATCGCTTCTTCTTCTTCTCCTCAAGTCTCAAAGTTCATGTTGATTTGTCGATGACCGAAGGTCGATACGAGTCATTCTAAATTAAAGGTCGAGTCAATTCGGCCAAGACAAAGATAGAGATGAGTCAGTTTGGGCTGAAAGACGAAATGTGTTTCTTGAGTCGAAGATCGTGACAAATCGACCTAGGTCGAAGGTTAGAGTAAGCCAATTCAGGTTGAAGGTCAAAGTCAAATCATCCTAAATTGAAAATTAGAATGAGTCGTCCCGAGTCTCGAATGAAAACAATTTGTCCATAATTGAAGGCAGAGAGAACTCGAGATTAGTCTGTTTAAATCGTAATTTAAGTTAAATTGACTCGAACTACCGAAAGATAAAATCAAGTTATAATAAAATTTTGTCTTAAAAAAATAAATTGCTTTGTTGAAAAAAAAAATCTAAAATATTTCAATCACTTCATAAAAAAAATTATTTAAATAAATAAAAATCAACTATAAATAATTCAAATATTATATATTTTAATTTTGTTAAAATTTTTTATCCAAGCACAAATATTTCAACCACTAATATAAAAATATTTTCCAACAAAATAGATGATCATTCTACATAATTCTCATTGTTACCTTTGAAAATACCTTTGCAAATTGTAAAGCCATGATTACCGCAATCAATCCAATATTACAATAAGTAGTCTCTACCCTTAAAGTATCACATTGTACCGGTGGTAGTATATAACCTCAACCTTTCTAAAATGTCTAAAATGTTAAAAGGATTTTAAAATAAGACACTGATATTTTGATACCATTTTTTTTTATTATCATTTAATATTATTTTTTATAATTATTTATTTTCTTTTTCTTTTATAAATATAAAAATTAATTTTTGTTAAGATTACTTTATCTTTATACAAATTGTTAAATGGTAGTCAAATGATGTCAAACAATTTTTTTCTTTAACTTTAAAATAATGAGGTACTTAAAAATAATGAAATATTAAATATTAAACTCTAAACCCTAAATTTATTACATGCAATATCATTAGATTTCACCTTTTTGAAATTATCATCCTAAGGTAATATATATTATGAAGCTCTTTCTGACAACCAATGATCTAGAAGAAGGAACACAATATTTGCAATTTGTTGGCTTGTATTGAATTTTTCAACAATTTTGTGATTCTGAGCACCCCATTTAGACAACCTCATCTTGCTTATCAGAAATAACACTGTCATCAAACTACTCTTGTAAGAAAAACGAAACTTTTACAAAATTCATGTAGAAATCTCCTAAAAGCATCCATAACACGAGACTAAAAATTCACCCTAAATCATTTGAAATAGTAGAAAAAAAAAACGCATAAAAGATTTCTATAAATAATATGATTATATATATTATTAGGTTAAATCATAAGTGTAAAATTTTGATTTTGCAAAAGCATCTTAATAAATTATTTTACATAAGATTTAAGACTATTTGTCTTAAATAATAACATGGACTATAAAAAAATTGCTCTTGAAAATATTAGCAATTAAATAAACATTAATTAAAGTGTAACTATTAGTGCAATATCTTCATTTGAGATTTTAGATACAATATCTCCTGCCAAAGGAACATTCAATATCTATAATGTAAAAAAAGTTTTATTGTAGAAGAACTCTCAAAATCTCCAAAAATAAATATCATTTTGTGTCCTTAATAATAAAATTAAAATTGCGAGACCTACAAAAAATTTACTTAACATCTCAAAATTAGGTATACCATTAGGACGAAAGTTATATAAGATTCTATATTATATATATCACAATGGAATTGATAAAAATTATAACATAAAAATTCAAAATTAGTCCTTATACTAATGAAATTGTCATCATTTAACTCTACAATATTAATAATTCTCATTTAACCGTAATCATACAATTCATTTTTACAAAATAACATTGGTTCAATATAAATTAATAGCTTTTAATGAAGCATAGTTGTTTCCAATAGTGAATTACACTATTTAGAGTGATGCTCTAATTGAAGTAAAAAGTTAAAATAAAACTTTAAAAATTCCCTGACAATAGTAAAATAAATAAATTAAGAAATCATATAACATATTTGCAATAAAATTTCAAATGAATTGAGACATGTTGGATTAGAGTTACTTCAAATTATATATAATGAAAACAGAACAAGTAAGAGTTACCAAAACACAATTGCGTGTGTACTGCTAAACAGAGCTGGTTTCTGTTTGGAAGGAGACAAGTTTCTGATTGTGATAACTGATATGTTTTGGAACAAACATCCTTAGAGATCACGATGGAGTTAAATCCCAATGAATCTCTTTTCTTCTACCTTCTTACGTTACATACAAAAAATTGGAAACATACCAAACAATTTGTTCGACCTTTTCTATTTAATACATTAAAAACAAACCCAACCCTTCTTTTACTCCTTCTCTTCACGAGCCTCCCCTTCCCCATGTTGTGTGAATTTCATGTGGATCGGTTACTCTCATTGGGTATTGCAATTCCAATGAAGGTATGCATGTTTAGATGAATTCAAACACATTCTTCATCATTATTGAAGTCAAATTTTCATCCCTGAATTTGTTGTTCAAGCATAGCTGGCATTTTGTTTGAACTTGAAGCTATCCCTCATTACTTCTCATCCCTTCGTCCAAGAAACTAATTATCTCGTGGCGGAGATCAAGTAAATCGAATTACAATTAAATTATAACGTTTGACCTGTTATGTTCTTAAGTAAAATAGAGTTGCGCTTTAACTAATGGCTATAACTTTTGATCTAGTAATAAACGTTTGATCATAACAATTGGTATCAAAGCCAAAGTCATGAGTTCGGTTCTGGTAGACAATTGTTAAGGAAGATTGTTAGTAGGGTTATATGACATTAATTGTCCCGTAATAGAGAATAAGTGGGTCGAGCTTGATCCTAACAAACTTATGAAAATCTTATGAATCCATTAAAAATTGTCTCAAACTTTTTAGTCACCAAAATTGTTTAACAAGTTTAAACTTAAATGTTAGCGGGAAACACAATTTAACAAATCCAAAAATATAACATAACATTCTTAGCTTAAAAGAATCATATAAATTCATTTCTAAAATTTGAAGACCAAAATATATCAAAGTTTGAAACATTATGTATTTTAAAATAACTACATAAATTAATTTTTAAAGTTTAAAGACTAAAATATATTAAAATCTTAAACATTGTATGTTTTAATTTGATGTCTAAATTTAGAGACTAAAAATATATTTAACCCAACAAAATTATTATATATATTGATTTTGCATTTTAACATTTTTTTAATATATTTTAAAACATTAAAGTATTTCAATCAACGACAAAGTTCAAAAGAATGTTAAATTACTCTAATTTCACACAGGTAATATTAAGATGATATCACAAAGCTTTTTCTTCATGTTTGTGTGTTGAAAGCTATAAAACAAACTTTTTGGCTTGTATTGGCTTTATCGAACAGCAAACCAGGTTTCACTTTGGAATAATACATACTGTGAAATTTCTGAACACATAAAGTAGTCCAAGCTATCTTTTCATCATGGCATATTCTCTCAATGGAAAATTTAAAGATGGTACATGCAAATTAAATCAAATTCATGCACATACATTTTTTTTTCACTTCACAAACATTTTTAGTTATAAAACAAGTTACAATTTAATAGAAAAAATCTCAATGTGCAAACCAGTACACACCACAGAATAGTTAAGTTTATACAACTTTAGCTGAATTAGTTGGCAGTTCAATTCTTGAACCGCTGCATATGTCAGAGTGAAAATATTGATGAGGGAAAGAGACCAATCACAGACACAGTTCAATAAAATTTTATATTTGATGCTCATTAAGTGTGAATATCTATCTCAAAACATTAATTAATTTATTAACGAATAATAAATAGAAAGTTTAAGCTAAGAGTTGCATTAATATTCATAGATTGCTACCAAGAAAAAAAAATCTAAAGGAATTTTTCATAATGTGATGAGTGGGGTGGAGGAGGCGTTAGGAAATCTTGGTGTTTTGTTTTGTTGGCATTGAATTTGAAAGCGCAATCCAAACGCGAGTGACGTAAGCAGCACCGGTTATTTCGGGAGAGAAGAAGAGAAGCGAGGGAAAGAAGCAAGACAAAATCAGAAACAAAACAAAACTACGAAAGTAAATAATAAAAAAGTGATTCTAATAACGCGGTTTTAGTTCGGTTTTAGCTTCTTCTCTTCTCACTTCACTCACTGCACGTTTTTTTCTCTTTCATGCCGGAGTTTCATCTCTCTCATCCTCCGGAGAAACTACAAAAACCCTAAACCTTCGCTTCAGCACTCGGCTCTTCAGATCTACACTTCAACTTCTGAGTGAAGCCATTATGTGCTGCTAGCGATGGCCGATTCCGATCCCAAAGCGCCACAGCGTCCGGGGCCGTGGCCGCCGGCGCCGTTGCCGGACGCCAAGGCAATGCCGCCTTCTACCTGGGCCAAGAAAACAGGCTTCAGGCCCAAGTTTTCGGGCGAGGCCAATGCCAGCGACTCCGGTCAGATAAGCCTCCAGCCCAAGCCCAAGGAGCCCGACACTAACGTGGATCTCGAAGCAGGTCGGGCCCGGGCCCCGACTCCAGGCAACGGCGTGGCTCACCGCGAGAAGGTCCCGCCGCTTCCTCCCCCCAAGGATCAGGTTGTGAAGAAGCGCAGAGACTCCGACGGAGTCCCCAAGAGTTCCGTTTCCAGCATCAATGGCCAGGCGCCGCCGCCGCCGCCACCTCCTCCGCCGGGGCGGCGGGCTGCGAGTCACGAGGACATTGTGGACGACGATGGTTTCGTGTCGAGGAATTCGCATATGAAGTACGAGCTCAGAGATTCACCTGGTTTAGGTGAGAGTAGGAATAATTAAAAGCAAAAATTATTGTAGATGCTTGTGTTGTTAGTTATATTATAGTTACTTTGAGATTGAAAATTTTGATATTATAAAGTTTAATTTATGTACTAATGGCTCTCTTTTTTTGGTGGATGCTTTGTTTAGTTCCCATTGGTGTGTACGGCATTCAGCATTACGTTTCGATATTGGGTTCGTTGATTCTCATTCCGCTTGTTATGGTTCCGGCAATGGGAGGCTCTCGCGTGAGTGATTTCAAGTTTTTAACCAAGTTTCTTTTTGTGTAAATCATGAACTTAAGAAAATAAGAATGTAAAATGAATTAAGTTTCTTCCACGAGTTTATATTAACTTGTATGTCTTTGCTTTTGGAGAAGTTAGATGTTAGAACTTCGGTAAAAGCCAAGCTTATGAGTTTATTTTAAATTATGGGAGAACTCAATTTGCAGTATTGCTTTCTTCTTCTATAAGTTTATCCAAAAAGAACTAATTAACTGTATTACCTTTTTATGTGTATTTATTATGGGGTAGTGTTTTCTGTTGTGTTTGTGGGTGTAGGAGGATACTTCTGCTGTGGTGTCGACGGTGCTCTTTGTGTCAGGAATGACCACACTGTTGCATACAAATTTTGGGTCAAGGTTGCCCTTGATACAGGGGCCTTCTTTTGTATATCTGGCTCCGGCCTTAGCGATCATCAACTCCTCCGAGTTTCAAGGATTAAATGAAAATGTGTGTTTTTCTTCACTTTTCTGTATTTCGGATTATGTTTCTGTCGTTGGTTGTTTTGAGATATCATGGGCTTTTGCATGTATGTATTGTGTGAGCCTTTTGGTAGAGTAACTGAAACTAAGACAGCTGAGGAGTTATTGTGTCAATTTTCAGAAATTCAAACATATAATGAAGGAGCTGCAGGGGGCTATAATCATTGGATCGGCTTTCCAAACATTCCTTGGATATACCGGACTTATGTCACTGTTAGTAAGGTATGATTGTGGAATTTTTTATGCCCAATTTGTCTTGTTTTTTAGTACGTAGTTTATTGTTTTATCACTCTGTATTTATTCTTGTGGATTGAGGCTATTTAAAGTGTAGTGCCAACTGCTGAAGTTTGAGAAATACTAGTAGATTATCCGTGGGAGACAATGAAGGAAAGAATAATGAGAATAGAGAAACAATAGGGAAATTTAGTTCCCATAAATGCTAGTGCTTTAAAGTTTAAAATACTGTGTATGTGGGCGTTTTTTGCATGACCATTTCAAAGGATTATATGTTTCTCTTTCACTATTTATTGAAGCTGATCTATATTAATCAATACCCACAATATTTGGTCGTTTAATGCATGCATAGCTTTACGTTAGCAGTTTAATTTTATCAAATTGAGAATATTCTTACCTAAAAATGTGCTGTTTTAAATTATTAAACATAGTGTGTTGAAGTATAATTTTTCCACGCCATTTCTCATGGTTCCATCCTTCCTGTCATGTGTATAATTCCTCTTAATTTATTTTTAGAGAGCGCATAGCCAGTTCTTAGGCTTCCATTCATTCTATTATGTGTTGTGGGCAACCATTTCTTTTTCTTTTCTTTGATGATGTAGTTATTCATTAATTAATTGATTAATGAGTTATATTGAATTCTTTTGCAAACTTAATTGCTTGTAAATAACCCTCTATTTATGGGAGGTTAAGTCCAGTCCAAATGCACTCTTATAGGTTTCTTCCTAACACAGTTAGCAATCCTCCATTCCCTTCAATCAATTCTGCATGCATTTGAAGGAATCTCATTGCCAATAGGATTTTGTAATTATTCATTAACTAATTGGTTAATGAGTTATATTGAATTCTTTTGCAAACTTAATTGCTTGTAAATAACCCTTTATTTATGGGAGGTTGAGTCCAGTCCATAGGCACTCTTATAGGTTGCTTCCTAACACAGTTAGCAATCCTCCATTCCCCTCAATCAATTCTGCCTGCATTTGAAGGAATGTCATTGCCAATATGATTTTGTAATGAAATAAGCTGTCTTTGCCTCCTATTTTGGCAAGTTTCAGTTAGCCTGCTGTAATAAGTGTGTCTAATGGTAGCAGGTGAGAGATGAAAGATCATATTCTTTTTAACTTCACTGGGTATTTTTTTTCTTGTGGATTGCAGTATGATGATATTAACCTATCAGTACCACAGACTTATTTCCTTTAGCTTTCCTTGTGATTATATGACTATAGTGTTAGAGTTATCTGAAATGAAAGTACTAAGGATCATATCTGAATTTTCAGGTTAATCAATCCTGTGGTTGTATCCCCAACTATTGCTGCAGTTGGACTTTCATTTTACAGTTATGGTTTTCCGATAGTTGGTACGTGTCTGGAGATTGGTGCAGTGCAGATATTAGTGGTTATTGTTTTTTCTCTTGTAAGTGTGTTGAATTCACGTTCCTACTGTTTATGGTTGGATCACTGCAATTTGCTAACATTCTTAATCTATCTCTTTTCATGCTTTCTGCAGTATCTTCGTAAAATATCAGTTTTTGGGCACCGCATATTTCTAATATATGCAGTAAGTTTAACACGATAATATCCTTCTCAGTTACTAGCTAACATAATCGATTTCTGTTAAGTGTGATTTTTTTGCTTCACCTAACTGCCAGGTTCCTTTGGGTCTCGCAATCACATGGGCAGTTGCTTTCTTGCTGACTGAAGCTGGAGTCTACAATTACAATGGGTGTGACATAAATATACCGTCCTCAAATATGGTTTCTGAGCACTGCAGAAAGCATGTCTCAAAAATGAAGCATTGTCGAGTTGATACTTCTTATGCATTGGAATCATCCCCATGGTTTAGATTTCCTTATCCGTTACAATGGGGTACTCCTGTCTTCCACTGGAAAATGGCTCTTGTGATGTGCGTGGTTTCCTTGATCTCATCTGTTGATTCGGTTAGCTACTCTTTATTATTTTTCCTTTTGTTTCCTGGACAATATTTATTTATCTAGACTCTGAATGTGTTGATACTCTTGCCTTCTTTTTAATGTGCTAGCAATATTATATGTGAAAAGCTGTTCTCGTTCTTGCATGATGTAAGCTCTAATAGAAATAGTAATTTTACCTAACAAAGCTATGTGTTCAATATATGACGGCTTGACTGTGCTGATGTAGGAAACTTGAATATAATATTCAAGTCATTAGTTTTGTCATTTGATTTTTATTATAACCCTTGACATCATCAAAAGGTACTCAAGAGACTGGAGGTTGTCATACAGTTTATATGATCTCTAAAGTTAAAACCAATGGTTGCCATCTTGTTTTTGTTATTTTCACCTGGTGACATTTGTAACTTTTTTCCCTAACAAATGTTTAAGTGGATACCATTTGTAAGGCTAATGCCGAATGGATTCTGCCTCAGTTTAGGAAATCAAAGCTTTGATGTCACTGATTGTGTAATCACTAAAGTAAAATTTCAACACTGCAAATGCCATTGTGGAATTTTATTTATTTTGAAGATGCTTCCGGGATAAGTAAAAATAGTATTTATCAATCTAATATATCAAAATTGGATTCATGATTTTTTTTTCTATATGCAGGATTACATAATCACCTCGTTTTGTTGATGATATTCATTTTGTTTTAAATTTTGTAGGTTGGTTCATATCATGCATCTTCTTTATTGGTAGCATCTCGTCCTCCAACTCCTGGAGTTCTTAGTCGAGGAATTGGTTTGGAGGGTCTTTCTAGTGTCTTGGCTGGTCTTTGGGGAACTGGAACAGGGTCTACCACCTTAACTGAAAATGTTCATACCATTGCTGTCACTAAAATGGGAAGCCGCAGAGCAGTTCAATTTGGTGCATGCTTCCTGATACTGTTGTCGCTTGTGGGTAAGTGTATACTGTCTTTCTTTTCTTGCATCCTAATTTATTAGTCTACTTGTGAATAGCCACTGATCAAAAGTAGATTTAGTACGGGAACTTTTAGATGAAATGTCATTTGTAATATATCTTGGTTTTACCCTTTTAGAAGTTTATAACAGTTCGCAAAATTATGATGCTTATAATATCATCTCTAGCACACTGAGCCTTTCTGTGGTAGTCCAAATTTGTTTGGATAAATTTCGTTTGTGGCGTGCTAGTGAATCGTTTATTTTAATTATTGTGCATATTGATTTAATTACAAGGTTTTCGGAGTATATTTGGGCGGGGAATGTTGATTTTAGAGGCTTTTCTTATGTCTATTGCAATTTGTACTCAATTTTAGAATTTTTCTTTGCAATTATGACTTGTTTAATTGTACTTGCATTTGACAGGTAAGGTGGGAGGGTTCATTGCTTCAATTCCTGAAGTCATGGTCGCTGGTCTCTTATGCTTTATGTGGGCAATGCTTACGGCACTGGGCTTGTCAAATCTACGCTATAGTGAGGCTGGAAGCTCTCGCAACATCATCATAATTGGGTTATCACTGTTTTTCTCTCTTTCCATACCTGCCTACTTTCAGCAATACGGCATCTCCCCACATTCCAACTCGTCAGTGCCCAGTTACTTTCAACCCTACATTGTGGCTTCTCATGGGCCTTTCCGCACCCAATATGGAGGGGTATGCGCTTGTGTCAGATCCTTTACTTTTGTGAATGATATACTTGTTTTTCATACAGTTATTTTCTGTGATAAAAATTTGTTAGTATAAGACTTAACTGAAAGATTGAAGCAAATAAAACAAAAAAAAAAAACTATCTTCTTCTGTTCGGATGAATGAATAGAAACTACCTTCATTTTATTCCATGGTGACATAAAAGTAGTTTGCCTGCACAAGTAATTTTTAAGAACTGTTTGTCTTACTACCCAGTTTTAATAAGATTTCTGCTCGTGTGCAGCATCTTTTTTGACTGAATCCTGCATGTTATTTCACGGTTGCTAACTGGTAAATGTAGCAGTTATTGTCATTAATTTCTATAATACTATTTGGCATAAATTCATGATGCAGTGAATTAAACTCACAATAAATACACTAGTATCGGAAAGTCATCATAATGTGGTTTCCATCTAGTTTCTTTTTAAACTTTAGCACTTGAATTCTGGTTAAAATTACTGTACTACCTCTTTTAAGTTAAATTTAATTGCCTTTATCTTACATGTCAGGTTTCTCTAACACAACACCCATGAATCTGTTTTCTTTTGCAGTTAAACTATTTCCTGAACACAACCTTTTCTCTACACATGGTAGTAGCTTTTCTTGTCGCTGTCATCTTGGATAATACCGTGCCTGGCAGTAAGCAAGAACGTGGAGTATACGTCTGGTCGGAAACTGAAGTTGCTAGAAGGGAGCCTGCCGTTGCTAATGACTACGAGTTACCCTTGAGAGTTGGTCGGATCTTCAGATGGGTGAAGTGGGTTGGCCTGTAAATGATAAGTGTTTTCTTGGTTCAACATTTTCAGTTCATTGGATTATCAACCAACCAAGAAACTGCTCCAAATCTACATTCACATCTTCTTAGGTTCAATCATGGTTAGTATAGTTGGTGATGTTACAGAGTTAAATTGTGTAAATTGAAGTTCCGGAGGGGTTCTATTTGTGTTATAATTTTATCAGGGTCTATTTATTTCAAAATTTATTAGAGTAGCATGTATCTAGTTTTGATTCATTCAAAATCTCCACATGGAGTTTCTTCTTCCTTGCTTTAAGGCGGCTTTTGACAAATCATTATGTATATATTATATATCAGCAGCACACTATACCTTCTCAATCGGTACTTTAAAGTTTTTGTTTAATATATTTATTCCGATCCACCTATTACCTTTGGCACGTAGCTGTTGTATCTTAGTTGCATTTTTGGAGTCTTCTTTTTGTTTTGACATAAAAGAAAATTAAAACACTGATGTATCAGTGCGTTGTGGACGTAGCAATCCTTGTCAAGCAATTACTGTATCATAGAGAACCCGCTTCTACACCAGTTTTCTGAGAGGATTTATTGTAATTAATTAATGTGTAGGGTTGCCCATAGCTTAACTCATGTGGTAGAGTCGTCAACATTGAAGAAGTAATTTAGCCACTGAAAGGGATTTGATACCAATTGATTTGTATGCCTGAAATTAGTTGTTTTTTACTTGTTTAAAGTTTTATATTTTAACCAATTCGTAGATATTGGCTTGACCAATATTTGCATACATACAAGTGGTGTTCTGAACTTGTTTTGATTTTAAAACAGAATTTCACATTGACTATGAAGGAGTAAAATAATTTTTTAAACTGGATATAAGTATGTATATACCATTCCAATCCCGTACTTATTTTAATACATTTTTTCATTTTAAATTACTAAAAAAATTAATTTATTAAATTATATAATTATTTTGTAATTATTTTAATAATTGTTATTTAATATTTAAATAATTATAATTTTTTTATATTTCAATATTGAATATGATAATATCCTCTCTCTCTTTTTTCTGTGTTTTTAACTTTTTGTAATAATAGATGAGTGGATATAGTTGTCTTCAATCAAAATGAAGACAAACAAAAATTGTATACCCGATAAACATAACCATATGATAGAAATGAGAATCAATTCATATTTTAGGAATAATAATGAAAATCAAACTCAAACTAACATTATCTATTATAGGCCCCGGTAGTGTAAGGGTGATCATTCCTAAAGTCATCTTATCCCATACTAATCCTTACCTTTGTGTTTTTTATGATTTGAGTGAAATCCGAGAATCAAATTAATGCGTCGGAGTTAATATTTTACGTTCTCTTTATATTCGTTATTTTACATAAAATTTAATTTTAATTTTGTTTAAATTTGATATCAAATTTTATCCCTTCCAAAATTTGATATCAAATTTAATTTTTATATAAGACTTATAATAATATTTTTACTAAAATTTACATTTTTATTAAATATTTAATTAAAAACATCATTATAATATTTATATAAAAATTAAATTTGATCTTAATTTAAAAAAAAAAACAAAAATTGTTGTATTTTAAAAAAATTCGAACTAAAATTGGTCCCAATCGACAAGTTTTATATTTAGAACACCACATTTATTTATTTATTTAAAAAATATTTTTATACTCTTTTTAATGTATGTAAGATGTTTTTTTTACTATAAAAGCGTCTTTGAAACCACTTATTCATATAGTTTGAGATAGGAAAAAGTTTGATCGGAAAATTTCGAGTTGATCTTCGCTTAAACTTTTATTTCAATTAAATTCTAATTTTTTAAAAGTTATTATTTTCGTTAGTATTATAATTCGTTAAAGAAATATTACGTATCAATCTGTTATTCTGTTGTCTTTTTATTTTTATTTTATTTTATTTCTTCATGTATCGTATTTATGATATATTATGTGACACTGATAATAACAATATCTCAATAATAATTTCATGTGTCAGCATAAATCTTGATGTATATGTCAATTAATTAATTAATTAATTATATATATATATATATATATATATATATATATATATATATATATATATATATATATTTGACCTATTCATAAATTAATATTGTTGAACAATCTATTATGAATCAAATGAACCACTAATCCTAACCATTACCCTCTACGTGGCAAACTAACTTTTCAAAATAAAGCAAAGCAAGAACATTCTAAGAAAATGCATAAAAGTAAGCATAAATATTGTCGATCATGTAATCAAATTGCCTCCACAAAGCTTCATTAGTGACCACAACACATAGAACAAGGAAGCCAAAAGCTACATCGAACAGTACCTTACAAAACCCTAATTTAGATTTAAATTATACTCACACAATCCCTTTACCTACTACTCAAATTATGAAGCTTGTGAAGCTTTTTTGTATTTTAAGCAAATTCACCTATAAGGCTGTGTCTTCTTTCACACTACAAAATTGAATTCCATAATATCTCTTTTGGATTAATATAATTTATTGCTTTCCCAAATACATTTTCTATGACAAAGAATACGTGTCTTCATTTTTGTACACAGTGAGGAGAAATACCCACCCAAAATAAATTATAAGGGTTGTGAACCTTTAAAGATTTGGGCCTGCACCCAAAATCAGAGGCTACAACACTTCTGTTCCTACCTTTTTCTTCTTGTACCTCCATGAAATGTTCGAAACATAAAAAAGAAACTCATGGATCTTTTAGATTTTTGGATTGTGAAACTTAGAAACATGTTTTGCATTATGTGATCATGAAATATATTTTAGATTATATAAACTAAAATGTATTTAGAGATATGAAAATATATTTTAAACTTCTATATTATATAGTATATAATATGTTTTTTGGATTATATAATAAAAGAATATATCTTATATAATTTATTTCTAAATTTATTAATCCATATCTTAAATCTATAACATAATTTTAGATCTAAAAAACTATTATAAATTATGTTTTTTAAAATTACATAATCTATACATATATTATAGATCATACACTTTGAAATATATTTTAGATCACAAGATCTAAAAATATATTTTATGTAATACAACGATAATACATTTTCGAAACATGTTTTTCAAAAATATATTTTTAGACTCTACAATCCAAATCACATTTTAAGACGGTACAATCAAAAATATATTTTTAAATTATAAACATTGTACCCTAAAAATAAAGAAATCAAATATATAAATTGACCAGTTACAGTTACAAAAGACTCATTATGAATGACAAATATTTATATCAAATATCCTCAAAACAACACATATATTTATATAGTCATAATATAACTTTCATATCGAATATTCAAAACCTTTTTTTTTTGTTTTTTTTTTAATTTCTGAAGACAGCTGGAAAAAGTATAATTGACTGGTATAAGAATAAGATCGGGAAACCCAATATAAAATTACTTAAACCCAAGATTACATGAATTTGATAATATCGACAAATGAAAAGAATAAAAAAATGCGGTCATCACTGATCAACCAATTAACTGCTAGCAGCAGCCACGCACGTGTTCAACCCTTGACTTCAAATCCATTTTTATTATAAAAAAAAAAAACATTTTTTCATCGATATTTGCACATGCAGATTTCAAAGTATAATATGCACTTTACATCTATTATACAAATATTAGATGATTTTATAGCATCAGCATTTTCTACATTCCTAGATGATGTATTCATGCATCTGACTAAAATATTTTCTTTATTTAACTGAGATATTTTCTTTTCCATAATAGTTTTTTTTAGTTAAAATAGTTTTGTCCAACAATAATTCAAAACAAACATGTGAAAAGCAAAAGTTATTGAAATTTTAGTACGATAATCAATAGTACTTAAATTAAATTTAATATCTTAATTAAATTATTAATGTTTAAATATGAGATTAGTTATTTATTATACATATACATATATACAATCGTTATACCGTTTCTTTTCGTATAAGACTTCTCAATCAGCAAAGAGAAGGTCACGTTTATTTAATTTTTTAAATTGAAAAGTAGTCAAAGAGAAAAAAAAACGGCTCAAACCTATGACGTTCTAATTTTTGTTTGGTCATATAATTAAACACGAAATACGCGTATAATATACACGTGGAACAAAGCACAAACTGCCAAATGTCAATGAAGTGAGTAAGGAGTCTCTCTACGTTTTCTGCATTTTCTTTTTGTATCTTTTAAATAAAAAATAAAAAATGACTACTTTAATGCAAATTTTAGTTTAAATTAATTTAGACTTGTATTCAATGGTTTACTTGTTCATTTTTGTAGTCGAACTTAAAAAAAAAAATCATTTTTTTACATAATGTTTGTATGAACTTTATTATATGATAAATCAAATATATTTAATGAAGTGTTAAATAGTTTAAAAATCTTATAAATATTTGTAGACATCATTCATGTAATGAAAAGTTATCTTGAAAACAGTAATGCAAACAAGAGTTTTGTTTTTTTAAGTTTCTTCTTTCTGTCTTTTTTATTGTATAGGCACTTATATAATAAGATATTAAATTACAGTACTACAAGTTATATACTTGTCGCAGTAATATATCATTTGATGAAACTTAGGAAACACTGCTTTAAAATATGTATACGTGTTTTTGTTGATTATGTATATTAAGTTAGCAATACAATAACTTAATTTTACTTTGTACATAAGAAAAAAAAAACTTGATTTTACTTTTATTCTTTCCCACACGTAAAAAAATAAAAAATAAAATAAAAACTCAATCTTAAACTTACAAGTTTAAGGTGTTTGTCGTATAAAACCAGTCTTAGAAGAAAAACAGTTCGTATCTATCTAAGTCGTTTATTATGGAAGTGAAAAATAATTTCAAATCCTTCTCTAACACCTTGTGGATAAATCCTCTTGCATGTTACGTAAAAAAATATATATATATTGGATTTGTTTACATGTTGAAAACATGAATATATTTTTTTATTAAAAGTTTTTGTTAAGAATCTCTAACACCTCGTGGATAAATCCTCTTGCATGTTACGTAAAAGAAAATATTGGCTTTGTTTACATGTTGAAAACATGAATATATTTTTTTATTAAAAGTTTTTGTTAAGAATCTCTACAACATCCCTAAAACTAATATTATAAATAAAATAATCCATAATACTTAAATTTATTCAAATCAAGCGTATTAGGCATTGATAATTTGGTGACATTTAATAAATTATTTCGATGATATAATAATACAGTGGCAAAACTTGGACAGAAAAATTAGGGGTGTTAATTTAATTTTTTTATATATAATTTATTAATTAAAAAAATATTTCTTTTACTTAAAACATTTTTATATTACAATTCATACTTCTCAATTTTCAATCTTTCTAATTGATTGAATTCACGCGAAATGGGTATTTTAATTTCTAGTCTAATTCAAGATTATTCAACTTAGAGATGGCAAAAATACCCGTGCCCGTAGATATCTGCAGATAAAATCCGTGACGGATAGTTACTACCCGCGGGTAGTGAGTAGCGGGTATTTTAATACCCGGTTATAAACGGGTCGGGTACGGGTATCATACTATCCGTACCTTCGGGTACCTGTTACCCGCAAAAAATTAAAATTAAAATTTAATTTATATTTTATTAAGTTAAATTTAATTAAAATTAGAACTAACAATATATTTTATTATGTCAAATTTAATTATAATTATAATTATAATTTAATTTAATTTATATTTTATTTTTTTAATTTTATATTAAAAAATTTATAAAATACATATTTTTTTAAATATTTGCGGGTATCGGGTATCCACGGGTACCCGCAGGTTTTAAAAATATCCGCGGGTATTTTTTAAGCGGATACCCGACGGGTAAACAGACGGGTAACAAGCGGATTTTTTTTTTGCGGGTCGGGTACGGGTATCATACTATCCGTGCCCGACCCGACCCGTTGTCATCCCTAATTCAACTAATTCATTGTATGTACTAAAAAACATAAAATCACAACATTTTATAATATAGGGTTATAATAATTTGAGAAAAATATAACTAGGGTTCATGTCAATTTCATAAAATAATCCCTAAAGTTAAGTTATTTTTCATACTAATTTAGGGAAAACTTAATTTAGAAGAAATATCATGGAAGAATCATAAATCTAACCTACATAAATTATATTAGGATACTAAGATACTGATTCAGAAGATCTTGTGATCTCTTTGTTCTCTCATATCTATTTCTCAGTCTATCTTTCTTTTTACATTTATATTTTATTAACCGTTTGCTGTGAAAAAAACTTTATAGTTAGATTAAAAACTTTAATCCTTTATTAATTAAGATCCATCAAATTAATTTTTATTTTCTTTTAAAAAATATAAATTATATATATAACTATAAAATAATATATAAATATAAATTTAAAAACAAATAAATATATATAAAAATAAAAATTAAAAAGTTTGGGGGAGCCGTAGCTCCCCGTAGTCATAGCTTCCCATAGTCAAATGCAAGGTCTGCCGTTGAAATAATATTAATATTATTGTAATAGTTAATGACAAATAAGAATTATAATTGATTGTTATTTAATATGCATTAATTTATTAAAAGAAGTAAGAAAAAAATCATAATAACGGATAGCAAACTATTATTCTGTTGATTTTAAAATTGTGAACTCTTAATTTATAAGAGTAATTTATGAATATTGAATATTTGTAAGATGAATTCGTCGTAAATTTAATATGTCATATTTATCTTATATATATATATATATATATATATATATATATATATATATATATATATATATATATATATTATAAGAGTTGAATACAGCATTGAATGAATATCTACTTATAAATTATGCTGTCATACTTAATTTAATAAATAAATAAAAAAACACATATTAACATTGAAAGTGTAGAAATGTATACCTCTTGTGTTTATATGACTATTTTTTAATTAATTATATAAAATATTTAATCCTATAATAACACATTAAATACAATAATTGACATCTTAAAATCTATCTTATAACAATAATATAATTAATAAATGTATATTAGAGATAATAACAAATTAATGTACAGATTTTTTTTATTTAATATAATATATGAATAAAGACAAAAGAGTAAAAAAGTGCTGAAAATCGAATAAGGTATGCAAAATGTGTTGACAAAGGCGCGTGAGAGGATGTCATGTGGTCAATAACGGCGGTCTATTTTCAACTTAAGACCCTGAAAATATTATATATTTTGCTCTCATTGGATTTTAACGAGAAAAATGAGATAAAATTGGGTTGTTTGGGTTAAAAAAGAATATGAGAAATTATGGGATTTGAGATAAAATTGTATTAAATAAATTTTTTAGTCGATGAAAATAAAATATAAGTAGTGTCGATTATATTTAAATGAGATGCGAGCAGTTGTTGTTAATAATAATATTAATATTATTATAATTATTATTATTATTATTGATTTTATTATTATTATTATTACAATTATTATTATTACAATTATTATTAGTGTTATTACAAAATTATGTTTGTATAACGAAATGCAACTTTGTACAAAAAATGAAAATTAAGAATATATAGAGTTATATTCAAATAAAAGAATCTTTACCTACACATATAATATATATATAATCCGTAGGCTTACCCACTCCTAAAAGTCGTAAGTAATTTCTCTATGTACCTTTACCTACTTTTATGACAAATTTGTTAAATATTTTTTAATTAATTATAAAACTTAATATTTAAACAATAATTAAATAGTATATACTGAACCATTTTTTCATTCATGGCCTTCGTTCTTGTGAGAATCTATAAAATTTGATTAAAAGAGTGACTCTATTTAAAATAATGAGATCATATTATAATTATTATTTGAATAATAAATTGTTTATATATAAATAAAAATTTCATAAAAGGATTTCATTATTTAGAAAACATTATTTCTCTAAAGTTTCATGCTCTAAATTTTCTTTGACTTCTCTTTAAAATATCTCACCATTTTCTCATCCTTTTTAAAATTAGAGACCGTCAAAGTGATCACTGCGGCGAGATCTTCAAGTCTGTCTGATCAGAACCTTGAATTGAGTAAGTTATAATTATGCTATTTTCTTGGTCTTCTCTTGAAAAACCCTGCGTGTGATGTAATCTGTAACGCATGTGAGGTTTGCGTATCTTATAAAAATCTATGACGATCAGTAGCTCTAATGATGTTCTCTGATCGTGTTTCTGATAATTTTAGGTTGATTTGTGAGCATCGGCAGTTGAAAGGGATTTTAGGTTTTGCCATAGTCGTACAAATCAATCAGGTAAGGAAAGTTGATAATTGAATTTAATTAGAGGATACAATGAATGTAATTGTGTGTAATCAGAATTGACTGCTTGAATTGTGATGCAATGTGAATTGTTTGATGCTTGGTATAAGTGAAATTGTGTTTGCATTGTGTGAATTGAGGTTGAATTGGAAAATGGACACTTCAGTCATGACTCTAATTGGTATCACCTCACTTTGCTTGATAACCATTTTGAAAACTAGATAACACTGCCATGGAGATGCCAATTAGGTACATGAAATCAAGTGAAACATCTTCCAACGAAAATCAGAATCTGTGTTGTTCAACGCTAAGCGTTGAAAATTGCGAGAGGATCAGCGCTGAGCGCTGCCTCAACGGTAGCTAGCGGTGAAAAATGCAAGAAGAATGGCGTTGAGCGCCAGCCGGGCGGTCTGCAGGTCTGGAACAAAATTTTAATGCTGAGGCTAAGCCGTTGGATCTCAGGTTGAGCGTTGAAAATTGCGAGGCGAATGGCGCTTAGCGTTGGAACTTGACACTGAGTGCTAAGCTGCCAGGTTTCATGTGTTTGCTGTTTTTACGTGTTTCGTTGCATTAACTGATTTGAAATAGATTATTTTGACTGTCTTGGTATACTATGTGTGAGAATGGGTGAATATGGATCTGTTGTATGTGAATTATGGAGGAGTTTTGTGGAGAAATTCTGAGTGTGGATGAGGTAAGGTATGCAAAGACATAAGGACTTAGTTTTTGTTGGTATCTTGACGCTCCAATAACTATTAAGACTCATATAGAGTATAATGAGTTATGTCGTGAGGAGTAGCGAGAGGTCTTAGCCACTGGACTCGATTAAGTCTTTAGCGCGAAGGAAACTTACCTGGTGTGATGATTGGGTGATAACCCCTCGAGGCCAAACTCTGCAGAGTTTGGAAATCATACACCAATGCAAGCCACCAAGAAGTCCGATGTTAATTGCATATATCCGAATAATTGAGTTTAGAGTCGACTGACGTGTGAGTGTTGAAATGTTCCTGTGTGAATTTGTGATAATTGATTATTATTATGCTCTTACTCCAATGTAACATTCTTTAAATCATTATTAGCTTACCCTACGTGTTTTATGTTTGTCTATCATTGTTTTATTCTTTGCAATGATCACTTAATTGTGTGAGCAAAGGAGGCTGCAGGTGGAGAGATCTCACGTGGTGTTGATAGTAGGACTGAGTAGTAGTATCCGATGGTTCTGTAGATAGGTGTGTTTTGTAGTAAGTTGTTAGAATTCATCTCCACTTCCTACTAGTGGTCTTGTATATATAGCATCGTCATTACTCAGTTTTGGATGACTGTATAAGACTTTTGCCTAACTTTCATGTTATCTGCCTTGGGTTATCACTATATAATGTTTTATTTAGTAGTTTAAACACTATCATATGAAATGTTGCAATTCTTTCAAACAATAAAGACAAATAACGAATGATGAAAACTCGGATAACTAAAAGTTTACAAAAAATATAAGGGATTGTAAAATCAATATACTATTCTTTAAAGCGATTTTTCTAGTTTTAAGAAGGGCGTAAATATTTTTGTCCCTTATGAGATAGTGTATTTTATTTGACATTTTTCATGTTTTGTGAAATTTTTTTCACCACTTGCCAGTTATTTAAATGATTTTTCTGTACTTAGTTTTAAAATATATTTTTTTATTCTTTCCCTTTTGTAAAACGGTCTATGTGTGAAACAAAAGAGATGCTTTAGTTGCAAGGTTTTAGGTAGAAGACTTGAGTGGAAAAAGTAGTCTCTGTTTTGAAGAAATGGAGAATTTAAAAAACACTAACGTCAAATTTGCGATACTACTTTGATAAAACACTTATAGGTTATGCTACCTAAAAGTATTTGAGTCCAAAAAATATTTATTTTAATAAGATTAACTTAATATCTTTCTTCTTAATTAAAGAAATTATTTTAAAAAGTAGCAGCTTAATTTACTTAATAATAGGTTTCATCTGATTTAATTTTAACATGGATTAAGCCATGAGTCACCATACCAAACTTTTAGGATATTTTTATCCCTAAATGGAAAATAAATAAATTAGTTTTAATAGAACATTTTAGATGCATCAATGTGACGTCAACTTGGGTATTTAACATATGTTTAGGTTAATTTGAGTTAAAAAATAACGTTCGTCATTATTTCCTGAAGCTAGTTACATTCATAATCGTGACATTAACTAATTGCTTATTTAGTATCATATTTAGGTTTAAGTTCTAAAATCACATTCACAATTATGTTACTGTGTGGATAACATCTTACTTAAAACTCGTTTTTGTTTTTTTATTGAAAAATTATGTGTGCATTAATGCAGTCTTATTTTGGTCAGTTAGTTTGTAAAAGATAGTTTTAAGTAGTATCTCTCATATACAAATTATGAATTAGTTATAAGTAAAATAAAAAAAAATTATATATAAATATTGTAACAATAATTTTGGTCTAATGTTTCATATCTTTGTACAAGTCTATCGATAAGAATAAAATTAAAATAAGCATAGTAATTATAAAATCAATATTTACATTAAATAAATATGTCAAATTTTAATATTTTACAAAATATAAAATATAAACTAAATTATTAAAAAATATAACATTTAATCAATGTTAAAATTGTATATAAGAGTATTTATTTATAAATTCAATGAAGCCAAAGAATATCAAAATAAAAATAAATAAAAGAGTTATGTTTGACTAAAAAATTAAAATACTCCGACTATAAAACTAATCTACAAATAAATAGTTTAATTACCTCTTAGACCTATAATTTTATCACCAAGAAAATAAATGTTTATTCTCTCTTGTGAAGTTTAAGCTTCAACTATAAAACTAAGTGTCCATTTATTCTCAGTAATGTTCTGTTTGGGAAGGGTTTAAATAAATAAAGAAAATAAGAAAAATACATTGATATTCGAAAGCTCTTTTTTTTTTTTTAAGAAATAGTCAATAAAATTTTAAAATTATACTGGGATTTAGCTTGCAAAGTTTTTGAAAACTGAAAACAGGTTTTTTTCTTCTTTTCTGGTCAACTGGTTTTTCATATTTTTCTCTTTCTTACTCTGATATGCCTGTCTGCACTGAACCTGGTTTTAATTTTATTACGAGAATTTATTTTTTTTCTTTAAACGATCTTTTTATTACTAAATTTTGATAACTTTTTCTTATAATTTTAGGTATCATTTCTTAATTAATTTTTTATTTTTATATATTTTCATTTTCAATATTTCAAAACCACTTAAAAAATATCATCTCATATTATAAAATATAATTGTCAAATATTATTGTTTTTTTTTTTTTCAAATTCACCATTTCCTATTATTATTATTTTTTAAATTTGCTATTTTTACTTAGATTCATCAAAAACATTTTCAATGAATTAAAGTTGTATAACTTTTGTTTCCTTTTAAATCACATATTTAAAAGTTATAAAATAACTACTGTATATTTACAGGCATACAAGTAAAGAGCGTAATATTATAATTTTACATTATTTTTCAAATCCTCATACTGCAACTATAAATATTAACTAAAATTAAACGCCTTAAATATTATAAAAGTACCACATTGCTTTGTCGTGATAAAACAAAATAGATAAAATTTGATTAGGAATCTGGTTTAAAAAGTATTTTCAATTAATAATTCAATGTTAGTCCTTCACAACTTTGGGTCTTCAAATTGAAAGTAAGTAACTAAGTTATTTCTTAATTAAATCATAAATCATCTATAGAGTTATGTTAATATATAACAAATTCACGATAAAATTGAAAACATATTTTGTTGTCATAACGTTAAGGGTTTATTGGAGTAAAAGATAAGTTTGTGTTGTAGTACTCCAATTTTTTTATTTTTTTAAGACTTTGTATTTTAATACTCAGTTTTTAATTTCAGGAGTTTGTTTTCTGTAAGTACAAGTTTTCAATTCAAGAGCTTCTAAGGAGAATCTCCCTATAAATACAAGACAATTATCACTTAGAAAGGGAGAGTGAAAACTTGAATGTTCTTCTTTGAATCCATTTAGACTTTGAACCACAGCATGAGGTTCAATTAAATATTTTTCAATATCCTTCTTTTTATTGTGTGACGATTTTTTAGAAGAGGGTACAAAGCTCATTTTTATTTTGAAATTTTCTTGTAGGATCAAAGCTTCAAGTGTTTATCTGTTTTTAACTTTAAAAAAATTGTAATAATAAGATTATCCAAAAATAAGATTAATATCGATCTCAACTCATACGAAAATTAATATTATCATAATTTTAGCCAATATTTATTCGACTCAGTTTGACATTAATCTTAGTATGATAAGACCAATATCAATCTTAAATCTAGAGTTTAAATTTATAAAAGTTAACAACAAAAATATTAATGATTTCCACACAATTTACTATGTAAGACATTACAATTTGAAAAAATTTTCTTTAAAAATAACAAAATATTTGAAATCTTAGTGAAAGTTTTCAAATGTCACTTTTAGTTAAATATTTTCATCTTATTTGACTTAAGGTCAAGAATTGTGTATTATCATATTAGTAATTCAATAATTGTCATTCACATGTGAATCTTAAAGGTCAAAAGTAAATCATTAAGTTGTCCCTTAATCAAATTGTATAATATCTCTAAATCTACCTATACTAATCTAGAAAGAAATCTAAGCCAATAATGAAAAAATATTTGGTTATCAAAATATTAATGATTTAAGAGAGTGAAAAATGGATTTATTTCCTACTACTCCAAGCTTTTGGCTTTAAGAATTTGTTTTATATTACTTCAAATTTTTAATCTTATAAATTTATTTTCTTGTACTCTAAAATTTTAGTCTCATGAGTTTGTTTTTGTGTACTCTAAATTTGTAGTCTCAATAGTTTTTAAGAAGATTTTCTCTATAAATACAAAACAATTATAACATAGAAGGAGAACAAAAACTCAAATGCTCTTATTTGAGATTACTCAGACTTTCTTCAAACAAATACAACATACCCCAAATACAATACAATAATGAGAAAAATTGATTTAAAAACTAGTTTAGATGCACTTAATTTTAGATTTTATTTTCACTCACCAAGAAACATTTTATTTTTATTGTATTACAGAATAATAATATTTCATACCTAAACTTGATTCACACTTATGCTTCATAAACAATAAGACAATTTAGACATTTCCTAGTTTTACCTACCCATGATTTCACCAGCTTCATCACAGACCTAAACTCGTTCAAATAATTCGTGTATCTAACCGCCCTAACTATTTCATACATGAAGCCACTACATCGTCCATTGACTGTTCTCTTTACTTTTGCACAAAAATTTATATGATCAAATTATATATTTATTTGACAATTATATATTATTTTTGTACAGAGAAAGGAACACGTGGACAAATGAGGCGCAGAAATAGAAGAAAGAAAAAAGTAAATGTAAGAATAGGTTGGAAATGAGGGTAGGTGTGAGATTGACCGAACCACCACATACACCATCCATCCATCCATGAACCCATCCTATCCATCATCATGATCATCATGATGACATGTTATGCAGCTTCACTACCCGTTTCCTCACCTTCCAAACATCCCACTAACAAAAATATATAAAGAGCATAACCACCCCTTTTCTCTCTCAGCTTGAGAGGTTCCCTTCTCCAAAGAGAACACCAAGCTTCACCTAATCCACTCCAATACTCCTCAATCTAACTCCATTATTGTCTAATATTTTTTCTTGCTTCACTCCCACATCGATATGCAGACTCTTTCACCCCCAACCTCCAACGCGCTTAACCTCAACCACGTTATCCGCACGCGCCGCCTCGGACCAACCCGACTCTCCGTCAAATGCGCTTACGCATTCGAACCGGCGAGCTACGGAGTCGGCTCCAGTCGAGCCGATTGGCAGAGCTCATGCGCCATCTTAGCCAGCAAGGTTGTTTCTCAGGAACAAGCCTCCTCAGCCGACAAGAACGGTGGCACTGCCGACCACGTCGCCTCCGTTAATGGCCACAAGGCAGCCGTCAGCGACTTTCAACTCGTTCCCATCGGGAACCTCGAGGCTAATAACAAGCCGCTCCCGCCGAAGCCGCTTACAATCTCTGACCTCTCCCCGGCGCCGATGCACGGCTCGAAGCTCAGAGTCGCTTACCAGGGCGTTCCCGGCGCGTACTCCGAGGCCGCAGCCGGGAAAGCCTATCCGAACTGCGAGGCCATCCCGTGCGACCAGTTCGAGGTGGCGTTTCAGGCGGTGGAGCTTTGGATCGCCGATCGAGCGGTTTTACCGGTGGAAAACTCCCTCGGAGGCTCGATCCACCGCAACTACGACCTCCTCCTCCGCCACCGCCTCCACATCGTCGGCGAGGTCCAGCTCCCGGTCCACCACTGCCTCCTCGCCCTCCCCGGCGTCCGCAAGGAATTCCTCACGCGCGTAATCTCGCATCCGCAGGCGCTCTCTCAGTGCGAGCACACGCTCACCAAACTCGGCCTCAACGTGGCGCGCGAGGCCGTCGACGATACCGCCGGCGCCGCGGAGTTCGTCGCCGCAAACAACCTCCGCGACACCGCCGCCATCGCGAGCGCACGCGCGGCGGAGCTCTACGGCCTGAACGTGATGGCGGATGGCATCCAAGACGATCCAAGCAACGTGACGCGCTTCGTGATGCTGGCCAGAGAGCCCATCATCCCCCGCACCGACCGCCCTTTCAAAACGAGCATTGTTTTCGCACACGACAAAGGCACCTCCGTGCTTTTCAAAGTCCTTTCCGCTTTTGCGTTTCGCAACATTAGCTTGACGAAGATCGAGTCGCGGCCGCACCGCAACCGTCCCATTCGGCTTGTTGATGACGCAAACGTGGGAACCGCAAAGCACTTCGAGTACTTGTTCTACGTCGATTTTGAGGCTTCCATGGCTGAAGTGAGGGCTCAAAACGCGCTTGCTGAAGTTCAGGAATTCACCTCCTTCTTGCGAGTGCTGGGAAGTTACCCTATGGACATGACACCCTGGACCCCTTCCTCCCCCCGACATTGATTTCCATTGTTTCCTCTTTCTTTCTCTTCACACCTCCATTCTGAATTTTGTGAATAAAAAAACAAAACAAAAACCTCATTATTTTTATCATCACACCATATATTTTCACTGGTGTTCTCGTTCTCGTTCTTTACTTGCGTGGATTTCCTTTTTTTAATCAAATTTATTTAAGCTAATAGAATACGTGGTGGTGGAGCTTGCAGCACCTTTAAACGCATAATTGTACCTACACCCCATTGCTCACTATAATTCGATGTGGGATTCGTCGTCCTTTTTTTCCTTTCTTTTTTCTCTTTTTCTGTTTATTTATTGTCGTTTTCATTTTGTTGCAATCCTCCACTTTTGCTTCTCTACCAACCACCTTTAAAGGAGAAATGGCTCATTGAATGGATGAAAAGCTAGCGTGTGAGTAATTACGACTTCCAAACAATCATTTAAAAAATATGTATATATCAATGTATGATTAAAAAGTATATTTTAAATTTATCAAATTAAATTTAATTGGACAACGTAACATCGAGTGTAATAAGCCTGAAAATTGGATGTTTTAAAAAGATTGTGCTTCTGTAGATATTTTTATCAAGTCTGCAAATAATTTCGCCCTCATTTTTTGGAGGTAGAAAGAGTGGGAATGACATAATATTTCGAAATTTGAATTAGAAAAAGTAAAAATAAACAAAAAAAATTGTATTTCCGTAAGCAATTTTGTTTATTACGAAGTTGCAAAGCCAACAACTATTATCATTGAACCCTTTTCCGGTATAAGTAACTTTCTAAAATATATAAGCTAAAAGTTTCGGCATTTATCACTTTTCTTTTATATAAAACTAGACACGTGCATTCTAATGATATGATATCCTTCTTTCTGTGTATTTTATTTTCTTACTATTTTTTTCCATCTTTTTATATTTGTAAAGTTTTCATGCGTTTTAAACTTTTAAGTCAGAATATACATCCTATTTATCGTTAAATATGTTATTTTATACAACAAAATCTGTAAGAAGGTTAATTTATTTCTTTACAATTTTCTCTTTAGGTTGGGTTGTCTTTATACTCAAAATTGACATGGGAATCTAAATAAATAATAAGCATGCTTATAAAATTTTACAAGAACACATAAAAAAAATTCACATATACACACTGTAGCCTTTGATATTATTAGGATTCAAAAGTAAAAGTAACATGTGGAAATGCGATTATTGTCGTGCTTCATGTCATTAACTACAAAACAATTTCCATGAGACATTTTTTCAGTCTATGTTGGGTATATACTTAATACAATAAATCTTTAAATTTTAAAATTATTCCCCTATTTTATATGCCATGATTATTTAAATTTAATATAATATTACTTATAAATATTTTATTTATATATTATTTATTTACTTAACGTGAAAATTTTAACCCAAATGCACAAGTATAAACTTCAAATAAAAATAAATTATATGTCATATTTTGATATTTACTATCAAAAAATTACCAATCTACACTTAATTTCACACAACCAACCTTTTTCATTCCAGTGACTAGAAAAACAAAGGACGTTACAATTATTTTTGCCTGGCCCACGCTGATTTGTGAGCATAATTAATTTACAAATATTTTCCTTTTTAAACATGTTTCTGCATCAAAAGCAGTGGGGCACACGCACGACGCAACTTGCAAACATGAAAAGGAAGTGTTGAATATTACTCCCAAATAACTACACAGTAGCATTAGCCCAACGTGGTAGGGGTAGGTTTTAGGTATTATAATAGAGAAATTAGTGCATAATTAAGCTTCAAAATAAAGGCTAAGCAAGATGACTCGTGTGTGTAAAATAGAGAGCGTGTAAACTTATTTTTGTTTGTGTATTACTTTATTATAAATCTTGGTTGACCTTTCATGTTTTCTTATTTTTTATTTGAAATTAAATATGTTTTTAGTATTTAATATGTAATATCGGAATCCGTTCATATCATGATATTAATATAATTTGATTATTAAAATTAAAAAATAAGTAACTATAATATTTTTAACCTGAAAGTTTCTTCACCTCGTATGCAAATATAAAACACACCAAAAATTGATATTATTAGACTAAAAGGATTATATATTTTTATTTTTGAGTTAAATATGTTTTTGGTCCCTTAATTCTTAATGAATTTTGGAATTAATCCATTTTGAAACTTTAGACCAATTTAGTGCTTTATATTTCAAAATAAGTGAATTTAGTCATTTTAATCAAATTTTGTTAGATTTATTTGATGTTTCAAACGCGTTTTATAATAGTATTTGACTTTAACATTAAAGAAAGAATGTGTCAAACAATATGAACAACTCAAATACAATCCTGAAATGTGTCAAATAAACTTAACAAAATTTGATTAAAATGACTAAATTCACGTATTTCGAAAGATAAAATACTAAATTAGTCTAAAGTTTCGAGATGGATTAATTCCAACATTCGTTGAAAGTTGAGGGACCAAAAATATGTTTAACCTTTTATTTTTTAAGTGAAGTAAAAAATAAGATAGATCAAAATTTGAAACTGAAACATGAATTTTAATTTTACATTTAAGTTTGAAAAAAAGTTCAAATTTAAAGACTTAAAATATATTTAATCATTTTTTATTTTATTTATTTAAAAAAATTATATGATGATATAATAATGTCTAATAGAAGTTTTTTTTAAGGTTTGAAAAATAAACGGTAAGTAAGATGTTCACAATCGTGACCAAGCGATGGTGTAAGATATGTCAACACAATTTCACGATTCAAGATTGATTGCTAAAGCAAAGAAGTCAAAACTTGGAGTGCAGAATGAGTTGTCTTTCTTTGCTTGGTCGTTGTTTCTTTCTTTCCTTTGCACCAACCAATTCTTATTTTTATAATCCACTCTTTCTAACTTATATTATTTTTTAAAAGCCTCCTTTTATGAACTCATCAACCCCAAACTTATAATAATTAATTATTTATTATAACATCATCCTTCAATACATTCTTTTATTCTCTTTCACACACATGGGGTTTTCTTCTTTGGACTAAATGGAAGTGAAAAAGAAAAAGAAAATGTTTAAATTGAGAAAAGAAAGTAAAAGGTTTCTAACAGAATAAATTTTATTATACATTTAAAAAATAATTTGTAAACTGAATTTTCAAAAATAATTTAGTAAGAAAGTAATTTTTAAACTATAAATTAGAGTTAAAATAAATTTTAAATTAAAATTACAAAATGAGACATGTAAAATTTGGATTAAAAATTAAAAATGTGATTTGATCTGTACTTTTTTTGTACATAAGGAGAAAATAAACAAAAAAAAAACAACTTTTATTACAGTAATGATTAAATTCACAGTTTTTTTTTTTCATGTTTATCTAAGTAATGTAACAAGGTAAACATTGAGTAGAGAAAATGAAAAAAAAAAAAACGAGTCTTATATGCATGACATCAAATATGTTTAGATAAATTTCTACAACCAAGCTTATACAACTGAAATATATAATCTTTTAGAACATTTTTATTTGTTTTGATTTTCATAATTGATTGTTTTTATTTGTAATTCTTGATGATTGATATGTGTTTAATAAGTTTAATATATTTTTGTAGTATTTATTGAAATAATTCAATGTGGTTCATTAGTTTTTTATTCTTATTTTAGTTAAAATAAGTTAATGCAGGCTTTTTCGTCGTATTAACATTAATGTTAGATGAAGATTTAATGATTTCACTTAGACAGATAATAAATCATTTAAAACACTAATATAAAGAAAAAATAGAACACGATACGCTTGTTCCTTTTATATAGTTAAATTATCATTTTTTTTTTCTAGAGAGATTTTCTCATGAATTTATGTATATCCTTCATTCTTCGTCAATAATTTAATATCAGTCCTCAATACCTAGAAATTACAAAAATGAATGTAATTCCAATTGATTTTAGTTTCTATAAATATATTTTTTTTATTTGGATTGTTATAAAGTATTACTATTAGGGTAAAACATGTTTTTGTCTTTCAAGTTTTAATGAATTTTGAAATTAGTCATTCTTCAAAACTTTATACCAATTTAGTCATTTATCTTTAGAAATGCATAAATTTAGTCATTCTTACCACATTTTGTTAAATTTATTTGACATTTTAAATGCATTTTATGATAATATTTGAGTTAACATAACAAAGAAAATGTGTCAAACGGGGTAAACAATTCAAATACTATCATGAAATACGCTTGAAACGTCAGATAAACTTAACAAAATTTGGTTAAAATGACTAAATTCATGCATTTTTAAATATGAAGGACTAAATTGGTCAAAACTTTTAAAAAGAAACTAATTTCAAATTTCACTAAAACTCAAGGAATCACAGTCATATTTAACTCTTACTTTTATTGTACTTCTTTGTGCTGGGATATACATAGACACTTTTAACAATGTCGGTATCACCCATTTGATAATTTTTACCCACCACTAGGGCAATTTCTTTAAAAATTATCTACTAAAGTAAATAAAAAATGTAAGGATCAAAGCTAAAATCCAAGTAATAAACGTAATCAAGTGATGTAATTTATGTAAATTATTGCGTTGTAGTCTTTTATTTTCCATTTGTTGTTGTTTCTTATGCAGTGAGTGGAGCATAAATCAAATGATTAGGTGGATGATAGTGTTTAATCAATGGATTTGTAACCACTGTGCTCCATTCAACTACTTTTCTGATTAAGTTCAATGTGTGAGGGTTTATTCTGAAACTTTATGATTAAAAAATAAAAGTTTATTTCTAAAATATTATTATAGAAAAACATTGATGATGATGTATGACTGAGCAAAGTGAGACAATTTTTCTGATTAAACTATAAAAGATCAATCTCTAAAATGTTTAACACAATTATTAACTTTACAAAATCAGAATTTCAAAATATATATGTGTGTGTGAAAAAAGATCGTGTAAGTTGACTTGACTTAAAAATAGAAATAAAATAATTATGATCATTGTTTTTGCGTGAATGCTAGATACTAAGAAGATAAGTAGGTGGAGTTAGATAAAGTATAATCTAAATTTCTTATTTAACTTAATTAGTTTGAATTGTGTATTTTATTTTTATTTAACAATTTATCTGAATTCAACTTAACTATATTATTTGGTGTTAGGTGGGACAAACAGGTCAAATAATTGTTTTGTCTACGATAATTTAACGCACTCACCAACAACTGACGTATACCCTTTTAACATTGGATTAAGTAATTTTTAAAATATAACTTATTAGAAACATATTCAAAACAAATACTTGTAATATTATAAGGTAATGTAAATATTTATGATAGATGCAGAAATAAAATCCACATAATAAAATATATATTTTTACAATAAAATAATTATATAAATAATCTTTTGTTGTGTATTTAGTATTAGCATACAATTGATTTTGATCAAGTTCATGAAATTTGGAATTCACAAACTTATTATTCAACCTAATTCTATTTACACGTAATAAATAAAATTCAATTATATCCAAGTATGCAAAAATATAATTAAGTTAAGTCGAGTTTACTGAATTTATAAATTAGATATAATCCATTTATAATTATGAATGTCAAAATGGATGAATTTATTATTATTATTATTATTATTATTATTATTATACATATATATATATATATATATATATATATATATATATATATTCTGTTTTGGTTTGCTTGATTCACCCTAATAAAAACGTGTTGAAAATTTCTGCCCTTTGTTTATTATATACAATTAAAACCAACTTAATTATATAAATATTTTATAATTTTAATTAACTAATATGTTTAATTAGATAAAATAAGATGTTTGTTAATTTACGTATTAAAAGATTTTATTGTTATCAATAATTGTTAGGAATCCAAGTGTGAGTCTAAGTCCCACATTGACCAGAATTGAGAAAGTAGAGCACCATATAAGAATAAAGACCCATAAACCCACTGCCTTAAGGTTTTGGGTTGAGAGTGGTGTCAATGTCTTATGTGATTGGGCTCCGGCTCAGACGAGTACAGTACCAGTATGGTCCTAGTATCGAAAGTCTTCCTGTAAGGATTCCAGGTATATTTTGATTTACATCTTTCGAATAAAACATATTACAAAAATTTAGTCTTTTGCATTTTAATTTTGATGTATCAATTTAATAAAATAGAGAAAAAAAAAAACCGGTGCTCTACCCATCTCATGAGAAATTTTGATTAAAATAATATCATTAGAACAAAAATTTCTCCAACAACATATTATGTCAAATACTTAGATCAATAACACTTTTTTTCCTTTTCCAACATATCATAAACATGATTAATAAAATTATTTCAATTTAAACAAATTGGATTAATCTCAATAAAGCATTTTATCCATCAAAATATATTAAGAACATTTTTCATCTTCATCTTTCTTTATTCACCTTTTCTTATCAGAATAAAAAAAATCAATAAAAAAATATTATTTGAGATGCTATAACTTTCTTACAAAAATTTTTAAATTTTTCTTTATTCACTTGAGTATAAGAATATGTACAAGTAATCACATTGAATGTTAAGACATGGTATCAATATTTTTTCCTCTATATGGATGCAAAATACTTTATTTTAATTGTGTTTAAATTGAAATAAAATGGTAAAAAATCTACTATTTGGTTTAAAATTTCCAAATTTTCTCACCAATCACAATCTAATAAATCCCTTTCTTTGTGAATATGAATTAAAAGATATAAATATCTACTAAAAAACATTTTTTTAAACTATTAAACTAACAAATATCACATACCCATCTATTATATTCCCAATAATGCAAAAGTTCTATATCCTAAGCTTCATTATGGAAATAGGAAAACCTAACAAAACTTTCCACAATTATTTCAAAGATCACTGTGAGAAAAGAAAAAGAAAACTTGTTACTTTGAGGGAAGATATTTTCTCCACACTTTTGAAAAAAAGAGAATATGAGGCTTTAAATTACATTAAAATCCACAATTTTTGACTTCAAAAGGCAACAAAGGAAGGGTAAAAATGGCAAAAGTGCATACATATTATAGTAGTAAATGGCATATACCACAACCACAACAATTGACATTGACTTGAAATAAGAAACGAAGTGTGTGTATTTGTCATAGACGATTGATTGAGTGAAAGGCACTTTAAATATTTTTATTTTCCTCTCCAGAATATATTTTAGTATAATTGATTCAAATAAAAAAATGTGTAATAATATGAGAAAATAGAAGATATCAGGCAAATGAAAAATGTAAATATTAATTTATTGTTATTGTTAACTAAGTTCGATGAGGGTTTTTAATTATTTTTTCAGCATTTAGATGCATTATGATTTAAATAACGATTATAAACTCCTACTTTTATATTTTTGTCAGTGTTTTATTTTCTGTATAAACACATTTCATTTTAAAATACGATTTCTTAAATTAATTATGCCTCAAATAAAACAAAGTTGTGGTGGTTGAAAAGAAATTTCAAAGAAAATAGAAAAGTAGTAATCAAAAGACAATCACATGTCTATTTGGAAGTTACACGAATTTTGTTCGAAACTTCTAGCTTTTGGGAAGAAAGCTTTTTGTTGCATAGCTAATTAGATTCATAGGTGAGAATTTATTTTAATTGTACCTGTAACATATAGGGAACTAGACCTAACATGCTCATTTTGATTTTGACCCGATAAATATTTATCATAAAATGAGGAATTTCAGTTATGGGCCGATGTGTCAAACAAAGAATCTAAGCATGAATTGGATCGAGCAGGAATTAGGCTGAGCATGAATTGCGTCGAGCAGGAATTGAGCCAAACAGGATTTGGACTAAGCAGTAATTGGGACGAGGAGGATTTGGGCCAAGGTGGTTAGTTCGTTCCTAAGAGAAAGAGATTTAATATCCAACGGAAAAATAGGATTCAGTTGCTGATATTTTGTCACACTAACACGTTTTCCTACAAATCAAGTAAGTTTGAGGCCTATATAAAGGAGAAGAGAGAAAGAGATGGGGCAGACATTTTTTAGAACTAGAATTATTGAACTCTAGGAAAGGAAAAACACATATCTATCGGTGTAAGAGTCAGAATGTGTTCTTAATTTTCGTCTTTTGAGATTCGTGACAAAAAAGTACTTAAACGTAACGTTTTTGTCTAAAACGTTTTTGTGATTATAAGTGATAAAAAGTAACATTTTTGTTTTATTTTAGTTTGTTTATCTCTCATTTGTAATAAATTTTCCATCAAAATAAAAATATTAGACAGAAATAATTTCACCTATAGATCAATTTCACGAATCTTCGTCCAAACAACAATTTTCTTTTATCTATACTTATTATCATTATTATAATATGTGTGTGTACACTTGAAGAAAATTATGTAGTAAAATTAACATTGTCTCATATACTTGAGGGTTTAAGTTTCAAATTCTATTTATTTTTTAGATTATATAAATATATATACTCTTTCAGATAAAAAGAAAATTTATCTATGCGAGACTCAAAATTCTTTAGTCCATGCAAAATTCCCTTATATATATATATATATATATATATATATATAATATTATTATGTTTGCCGAAAAGTTTCAGAAAGAAAAATGTCAATTACCATTTACACGTGTATATTATTATTTTTGTATTAGAAAATAATTTAGAACCCTTTGTTAATAGTTTGGTTCTAAAAGGTAGTAATTTAGATTAAAAAACAACTCACATAAGAGTGATAATAGAAATATATAATAAAAACAGTAATGAAAATAAACACACCCTATGCGTTTGACAATATTCATATCTCAGACCAAGCCTATGCTGAAGTATTCTCTTTGGGCTGCTCCTCAAATGAACAGTCCATAACGGGCCCATAATAATTTATGACCCAAAACACAACAAAAGCAAATTAAGCCCACATTGATGGACCGAGGAAAAACACACCCTATGCCCACATAACGGGCCCTATAACATTTTATGACCCAAAACACAAAAAAGCAAATTAAGCCCACATTGATGGACCGAGAAACGAAAAAATATCTAATGTTGGCGCTGACTCGCCCAGATTGATGAAAGAAGATTAATTTTGTTGAGAGTGGGATTTGAACCCACGCCCTTTCGGACCAGAACCTTAATCTGATGCCTTAGACCAACTCGGCCATCTCAACCGTTGATTTTAAATTCACATAATATTATATATAACATAGAAATTTACATTTTAAGTTCCGACAACCAATGGCTCCTTGCATTACTTTTTGGAATAACAAAATTGCTCTTACAAGAAAAAACACAGCAACATATAATTCATATTTTTTCCATTTTGTAATCTTACTTGATTTTTAGATTTCAAAAAATACAAAAACGATTACAATACCAAAAGAAATATTCTAAAATAAATGTTAGCCTCGCTTGAAAACACTAGTTGTTAAATAGTTTAAGCACAACCATTTATTAAAAAGAGCTGTTAACGTATTTTGATTGTGATTTCTGATGTATCCATTGTACATGTTTTAATAGAAATATTTTAATCATAATCATTATCTTATAGACCCTTGTTCCCCATAGTTTGGGATACAAAAAAAAATGTTTTAAGCTATAGATAGGTAAAATTCATCATTAACAACGAAGAATGTTTTGAATAATTTTTAAAAACTAAAAGATCAAAGTAAAGTTATCAATAATGGAAATATTGATAACGGGATACCTATTTATACTTTAGTTTTATGTATTTATGTTTTTTATTTATATCCATAGAATTGCAATTATTCTTAAAGTGATTAGTTTTTACATATATTAATATTTTGCAGTGAAAATTATTTGACTTTTTAAAAAAAAAAATAATTTAATTTGTTTCAATATTCTGTAGTCGATTTTAATTTGAATTATGTTTTAGGATTATTTTTTATTTAAGTTTGTATTTCAAAAAATGACTTTAATTTAAATTAAAAATAATTTAAGGTGGGGGGTTGCATTCCTACCCATTCTCATAATTTAATGGCAGGGTGTTGGGGAAAAGTTGTGTGAAAAAATGCACATAAAGTTTGAAAGATAAAGAGAAGAAAGAAAAAAAAGTGTTATAGGCACTACTCAAGTGACTTTGGTAATGCTTTTATCATGCATCCTTAATAGAGAGTCCTGAAGATGCCTTTTAAGCCCTAAAAAGGCAAAAACAACTAATTTTCTTCTCTTCTCAACAAGTAAAAATCAATGCTAACATTATCAACTTGCAAAAGCACATAATGTCTCAGTGCCTTTTTTAAAAGCTATGAACTTGATTTGATTTGTTCACACCTCACACTCTTGCCTACCTAGTTATTCTCCTACAATTTTTTCTTTTTTCCCTTTAGAATTTAACTGAACCCATGATTTAAGAGATTCCTTGGGGTAGGTTCCCAGGTTTCAAGCACTTTAAGAGTCTTATTTTTAATATATAATATCCACTTTCGTTGTCTTTGATATATTATTATTTTTATCCACAATATAATTAGTCTCTATTCATATCATGGATTATTAATTTGATCTATGCAAGAGCTTGTAAATCCTACACGTGTAAACATTATCATTACCAGCATCAGTAAAATTGCTTTTTAAGTATACCGAACTTTCTTTTTTACATTTAACTTTGGCATGCACCGATCAATATGATATTGATGGCTATTTTTTTTAGAATATTTACTACAATGATATATATATATAAAGAGATGTAGTACTAATAAAATAAATTTTAATAATTTAAACGTGAGTTTAAATTTTACATCGAATCAAAACGAGAAAGTAAAGTATTATATAAGGATAAAGAACTATAAATTTATTATCTTAATATTTTAGATTAAGAATAGTGTCGATCCTTATAGTTAGATTCAGATCTCATTAATTTTTTTCTCTCCTATAAATCTTTTTTCTAGAATCTTTACAAGAGATACCAAATCCAGATCCGAAGAATTCATAAACTCGGATCGAGAATGATGATTTTAATATATTGATGAGTATAATCTAAATTAGAAATTAATATTACTTCTTATCCAAAATCTTAAAATAATAAAATTTATTAATCTTTTTATATAATACTCGTTTTTCTCATTTTTATTTACTTGTATTCATAATTATATAATTATATGGTTTTATAAGAATAAGTACCACAATCAAACAAAACTAATTTTTACAGCAAAAACTAATGATAACCAGAAGACATATAAACAGTACAAAACTGTTTTACACTGTCCATTTTCTGATCGAAGGAAATTTGAATTTGAACCTCGAATGCAGAATCCTGCAGTTACTGCAAAAATCAGGATCCTACTACTCTCATTTTAGTTTTACCAGGTTTGAGTTCACTGGTTGGAAACAAACATTTTACCGCAAATATCTCACATTCTGTGATGCACATGCCACTTCCCACTTTCCATGATGAAAAAAGGTACGAAAAAAAATCTGTACACCTTTTTTATGAAAAAAAAATTATTAGTGGTAACAGAGCAAATGATAGTCTTCTCCCACGTTAAACAATCATATATTTAACACAGAATTATAAAATTACAAGATTTCTTTCTAAAATCATGTATTATACACAAAATCATAAAATTACAATTTTTTTTTCGTATATTAAAATAAAAGGAATAATTTTAGAGGGATCTACCGTGAATTAATCTTGTGGAGAAGTGGACAAAGTTTTGGTGTGTCTTCTTGCAAGCGTGAGGCATGACATGCCACATGACATCCTGGAAATTTGCAGACTGGTGAGTCAACATGAGTTGTCCATTTGTGGTACTATATATACATGTAATTACAAGTGGAAAAAAATCAAATCATTACCAACTATAAACTGTTTCAGGCATGTCATTCCCATTCCCCAAAGTGAAAAAAATAATAAATGCTAACATGATTTTTAGATTGTTATGTATAAGAAATTTTTGTAGTATATAAATAGGGTGTAAATCATAATTAATCTTTCAAATAATGTTTCTCTTGTCCTTAAAAGATGCTGGAATCTGATCCACCCACCTTAATTTGTTTTTCATGGTTTAGGACATTCTTTTTCTGATATATAGGACTTTGTTCAACATGGCACAATAGAAAGAAGAAAGAGACATCATCTCATGGTTGCAATCATGCACACTAATAACCTTTTTAATAATCCAACTCAATTCTCTAACTAATTTCCTTACACAATTAAACAAATATGGTGGTGCCGAATCCCAATCCGACAGTGCCTTTTTCCTTTAATTTGTTTATGTTTGTTGCAAGAGACAGCAAGATGCAAATCCTCCAAAAGAGAAGCACAATCTTTGCCTCAATCTAGCTATATCAATTAATTTACATGCAAAGGACAAATCATAAATAAGACCCTCTAACTCGGAATTCCAAAGTGGAGTAACAATCAGCTTCACAATTTCCCATAACACAGTGGACTTGGTGAGAGACATATTTTAGAGGCACACAGTTATTGATGATCCACTATCAGGATAAAAAAACATGACAGATACATTGAAGCTTCATAAGCATAAGCTTGCCGAATACCACATCTGCTGGGCATGTTCTCACTTTAATATCTTCTTGAAAATGATTTAACACGTACGTAGTAGACTTTAGGTCTAACTCAATTTCACAAAATCAGTTAAATTGGTCTTATTTCTAATCGATGTTTGACTTCCAACACCGACACAAATTAAGGATTATTTACTACTTAAGGATGAATGAATAATTTGTTTCTCAGAATGGAAGTGTAAAGTGTGGCAGGTGTTTAATGGCAGTGGTAAGAGATGAGGTTGGAGAACAGCTGTGAGTGTGTCCTGAACGTTGACTTGGTAACACTGTCAAAGCACAACTACATGGGTGTTTCATGAATGCTTTTTGGAGTGTGGTTGGACCACTATGGCAGACAATGACTAAAGCACTTCCATACACATCATATACAAATAGTAGTTTGGTCTGGTCTGGTCACATTCGCATGGAGAGTAATACTAATTTCATAATATAATAATAACATGGTGACTGGGCCCAGTTTATCAGGTATTGGAATTGTAATGGAAGTGCTTTCTTTTGGGAACCTTCACGTGAGCAACAAACATTGACCACTTTCCTTGCATGTATGTATTTATATCTCTCTTCTTTATACTCTGCTTCTCCCAACACCCTTTTTTTTTTTCTCTCTCTCTCTCTCATTCAACACCTCAAACATGAAGCTTAATCTGCTGCACCTTGGAGCTCTCTTGTTTTTCCTTTTCTTCTTAGTTTCTTCGTATGCTCGGCCACTCACTACTGAACAAGGTAATTAATTGTTGACTCTGAATCATTGATGGTTCCTCTGTGGAATGTGTTTTTCTCACTGAACAGAACTTGGTTTCTTCAGGGAGGAACAGATCAAAACTGAATGAGGTTTTTGGGGAGGAGGACTTTGCTTTGGAGTTGGAGGGAGGTGAATCTTTGAAGGTAAGAGACATGAGATCAAATTTCAGAACTTTACATGTTTATTAGATGCTTTTGATGTTGTTCTTTTGTTATACTATAAAATTTGATGCAATATTAAAACAAAAGTATGAACATGTTTCATTGTTTGTTTGTGAGTGATTTGAAGTTTATTTTTTCTGTCATGAAAAACAGCAGCTGCTAGGGGTGGAGGACTGCAGAGGTGGAGACGAAGAATGTGTGCAGAGAAGAATGACTTTAGAAGCTCACCTGGACTACATCTACACCCAGCACCATAAGCCTTGAAATCATAATCCTCCATTTTGTATATTATTTTCACAATTTAGCTTATAGATTGTGTTAAGCTAGGATGTCAATTATTGTTTGTTGCTCTCTAATCCAGAAATTTTTACCAACTTTTTTACGTTGTACTTGCCGAACATTAAAAATACATTAAAATTAATATGTATTTTGAAGATATAACAGAAAAACAACACGGATAAATCCACGAATAATCCAAATTTGTTGCTTTCTCTACAAAATTCGTGGATTTGCAAATGTCCTGCGCAACTGCAGCACATAAAGATAACAAAAAGCTTATTACTTTTATCAGACATGTTATGTGCATATGGTAATAGTTATTGTTGTGACTTTGTTAGGGGTGGCAATTAGGACCTGGCCCGCGGGCCCGGCCCGCAGAAAAAATGCGGGGCGGGCCAGGATATTGAGCCTGCAAGCCCGTACGGGCTCGGCCCGCATAGGCCCGCAGTCCGCACGGGCTAGCTCGCGGCCCGCGTGGGCCGGCCCGCAAGCCCGCATAAAATTAAAAAAAAAAAAAAAATTTGTACTTGTATATATTAATTACTTCTTTTATGGACTCTTGCATTAACATTTCAAATTCTTGTATAATTGGAAAAGACAAGTATTGTGTAATTTTTAAT
>Ga0214545_1001522_pt1 | contig 43523 bp, 22 predicted proteins | sample CNSS4metaG_FD_160064 | JGI IMG/M metagenome (GOLD analysis project Ga0214545, IMG submission 160064) | Root nodule microbial communities from cowpea collected in UCLA plant growth center, Los Angeles, California, USA - CNSS4 | ecosystem: Host-associated > Plants > Roots > Nodule | place: USA... | reverse complement strand
TATATTATTGTGTGTTTTTTTTTCTTTTTTGTTTTTTTTTTTTTTTTTTCTCTCTCTTTTTTTTTTTTTTTTTTTTTTTTTTCTCATAAAAAATTAAAGGGTCTTTTCTTGGAAGTTGAAACAGAGGGACTATTTTGTTTTCTTTCTTCTGACTCTGTTCCATTCTATGCAATGCATGGATTCACTTGATAGTAAATGCATAAATGAAGTAAATTAGAGAGTGGTGACAGTGACAAAGATGAGGGGCATTCACATTTACTATTTTTTATTTTATTTCTGTTGGGAATCAATTGAACTGGCTCTGTTGCCACTGTCCTGCCACGGTCTTGGTGAACTTAAAAACGATTATTAGGCTGCTTCACTTTGAAGGGTCAATACCTCTGAATTCTTATGCATATATTTGTGTGCACAATCAGAATTTTACTTTTATATTTGTTTTGATTTGGGTTTTGGAACATGCATGCAAAACCCAAACACAACACGCTTCAACCTTCTACCATGAAACTACATCATATATTAACTATTTAATTGTTTTCAAGAAAGAGTTTAATGTTTGTCATACTTTACATTTACACAACCAATTACAGTGAAAGTAATAGTTCTTTAGAAGAAACATTTGGGAAGAAGATGACACTGAATAATATAAGTATTTGTCAACAACAGTTATTTTGGGCCCTTTTAAGTTTGTTTTTGTTTATTTTAAGTCGCTACGTATTGGGCTTTGCTGCTATTTGTGGTTTCGAGCTAATTTAACAGAAAAAACAAATGAAACCTGTATACTCTTCAAATTTCATTAATAAAACAAATATTTCAATTCAGTTTTTCCTGTGTTTTTTTGCAAAGAATTTTATCACTAATTAATTAATAAAATATAATCTTATTAATGATAGAAAAAAAAATAAAAGGGTCATACAGAATAGTAAATTTCATAGTTATTTTATATTTTTAAAATGGTAATTAATAAGGAACTGGCGTGGTAAAATGTTTAACAAATTTAGATGAATGGTGTGAGAATTTGCTAAAAAAAAATTACCGAACTCTTTTATCAGAAGAAAAATCTGATTTTGTTTTTGGCGAGTAGAAGAAAAACATGTTAAAGCTCCCATCCACTTTTTCCTATTCCTTTTTGGTTAATTTCCTCCCTCATTTATTTCGATTCATGTATTATGAAAATGCCATGATATGGTACAATTATTTGCCAGTACAACTAGTATTCAATAATTATGAATTATTAAGTTGTTCAATTTTTCTCATTAAATTCATATATAACCAACCTATCGTACTGACAATTATTAGAATAATTTTGTAAATTTTTTATGACATATTTTCATACGTTTCTACTTATTAAATACATAAATTTAAATATATACTATTTTCAATTTATTTTTAATTTAATATTAAAAATAACTAGAAGGATTTTGTACTCATCTAATTTTAAATTATCACTGAAATCAATGTAAATAGTATTCTAAATTTAATGATAAATTCTTTTACTGGTCCTTCTTTCCCTGCATTTACATGTTCTTTCAAAATATTTTTCATTTTACAAAATTAAGAAAGTATTAATTATTTTTCATTATTATCCTTATTGTTTAATAATATTCACAAATATATTTAAATGTACTTATATAAGTGTTAATAACTTCCAATTCTTTTAATACGGGCATATTTGACTAATATAATATTTTTGTAGTTGATAATTCTCTTAAGTAGTATGATAAACACTAAAAGAAATGGAGTAAATAAAAAGGTGAGACATATTTTTTCATGGTTTAATATTACATGTATTCGTAACTTTACTTTTTTTTTTTCTCAAACCTCATAATTAATAGTATTATATAAATAAATAATATTACTCAATCTATATATAGCATTTTCATTTATTTAAGAATAATTATAAATCCTCTTCAACATTTTTACATTTCCTCAATAAAAAATCTATCCAATGTTTTCAATTTTCATTTTAACTTTTTATTAGGTATAATAATATTTGATAAATGAATACACAATTAATGCAAATGCGAAAACTGGTCAAAGAATATTTAATCCAAAATATTAAGCTTGTTTAATAATTTCAAAATGTGAAATAATGATTTTCTTTTTTGCAACTGATAAATCCGGAATAATAATGAATTCTTACATCTTCCTTTTTTTCAAATCAAATTATCATTTTAGAATTTAATTTAAACATAAATCATCAAATTAGTAAAATTATTAACTTTTACATCTTTAGTATTTTTCAATTGATTAACATTGTTAAAAAAAATGTACAATAATGTATTCAAATTAAAGTTTAAATATAAAATTAATACGACATATGATTTTAGCATAAACTCAGGTCTAATGTGTATTCTTTTTCGAGAAAAAAAAAAGTGTACTTAAAGTATAATCAGTTACTAAGTATAAACCCTTTATTCAACAAGAATCCAAAAAATAAATATATAAGTTTTTTAGCTTGTTAAAAAAAATCCGTTCTTTTTGTAAGAGATTAATTCCTTATGGTGAAACCAACCATAACGATCGAATATAGAGAAATAATAGTTATTGCACTCCCATTTAGGATTTGAATGAAATTTGAGCCAAGTATCTTCAACCAAATCAAGTTCAATAAGACATTTTCTAAACATATATTGTTTTCTTAACTAAATTTAATTAGAAATTAGAAAACCATATGTAAGACTCTTAAATAAGTAATAGAAATGAATAAATTTTATGATTTTCAATTGATTTCAGTCAAATATAAAAAGATGTTAAATTATATATTATCAATCGCCTCATATTTTATCAGAACCTTACCTTACTCAATGTTGGAGTATTTTGTTTAGGTATACCAGTTTCTGAATGTGCCACTGCAAACAACCTTCAGCAACTAACAACTATTACCAAATAAACAATTCATTCTGAAAATGCATCAAGAAAACATCCTACATTTTTATTTATATATATTAAGGTTGGTTGCTCCTTTAATCTAAAAAGTAATTTCAGAATTACAATCTTATAATTCTATGCCTGGTTGAATGAATACACAGAGACACAAAAGATCAACATAATATTCACTTTATTTCTTGGAATATTTGTCTTTCATCAATCATACATCAGAAATTAAAAGAATTACTATCCCTTGTCAATTCCACATGGAATCCTCAAACAGAGAAGAGAAAAAAAAAGCAGCCAAAAGCATTCTCAAGCAAATGATATGCTTTATCGAAATAATATGCAATGCAGCATTCCTACCTTATAGTGGGTGACTAGAGAATATTTGAAGTCAGTTTCAAAAGACAATTTCAGTGCCACACAATAAAATCAGTTTCTATAATTTAACCATCTTTTCCGCACCCTGTAATACGCTGCTCCATGCTCTCATGCCTTGCAAGTTAAAAAAACAAGAAAAAGAAAAAGAAATGCTATTAACTGCATATGCAAGCATAGACATTACATTACCCCTCAAATTGACAACTGAAAAACCATTTTCACCTGAGCCAGACCCATACCTCACATACAATCAATGAGAAAAAGAAAAAAGAAAAATCAAATATTAATTTAACACGCAACACAAACTTTATTAATTAATCCAAGTGAAACAAAAACATCACTACCCAACAAACTTCTCAAAACTCTGTAACATTAATTTAGATCATCCACATTTTAGAAATGAAAAACAATTATTCAATGAAAGAATATATTATATATATTAATTAATATTATATATCAAAAACCATTGAAATCCCAGGCAAAAGGTAAAAATAAAATGGGTCTGCCAGTCACGTGGTGTTGTACATGGCAGGAAGTAACTTTACTATTAGAAAACAATGAAGTGAAATTTCACCTTCTTCATCTTCTTCTTCTTCATGTGAGTTTAAGAGAGGAACAAAAATGTAATTTTATTTTATTTATATTTTGTTTGATGAGGAAGTTTGTTTTGGTGCCTGTTTGGATGGCAGTGCTATGGACAAAGAAAGGGTGAGGGTAATTAAGTAAATTGAGAGGGTTTGTTGTTAAGAGAGAAAAACTTCAACGGTTGAATTCTTTGGTGTGAGACAAACTGGGCACGCTCGGAAATGCGCATCGCATTCTGTACAGATACACAAGTGCCGACACGGCAAAACCACGATCGAGGCCACGCGCTTCGTGCACCCCCTGCATTTCGGACGCGCCGCGGCTAACACCACGCGCTCTGGGTCGATGTGGGCAGACTCCGCGTCCTCAGCCTGGCCTTCCACGGCGCACGACACGCCGGCAGCCGCTTCCTCGCCGCCCTGACACATTATGGTCTGCTGCAGTTGGGCCTGGAGGGTGGCCGCTGTTGCTTCCTGGGCCCGGGCCTTGGCCTGCCACACCTGCGCCTCCACGCTCAGCTGGGCCGCCCGTGCTTCTAGCTCTGCGTTCTTGCGCGTGGCCTTCTCCACTTCCGCCTCCTTCTCTCTGAGCCGCCGTGCCACCGCCTCCTCCGCCGCGCTCAGCAGCGCGTTGTAATGCTTCTGCCTCTTCTCCGCCAATGTCCGCCGCAGTTGTTCCCCCTGATATTCCCATACGACAACAGTCATCATCATTATTTCCTCTCCCCACAAACTAAATTATGTAACGAAGGAATTAAAAAACCGGGTTTCTGAATTAAAAGTGGGGAAGGGAGAAGATTTAGTACCTGGGCGAGGAGGAATTGATCAATTTCATCACGTTGTTGTTTGATTTGAGAAGCGAAGGCTTGGGATAACAGAGATGAGAAAGCAGAAGAGTGAGAGGCATGCAGTGATAGTTGTTGTTGTTGAGGTTGTTGATTGTGATGAAGGTGTAGTCTCTGTTGATGTTGTTGGTCATCGAAGGATAAGCGGAGACCAGTAGAGACGACATTCTGCTGATGATTATGTAACTGAGAGAGATGAATAAGCTGTGGGGGTTGAGATTGTAAAGAGAAGGGATTAATAAGATTAGAAGGTGTTGTGGTGATTGTGTTGTTTGCAACAGTGGAGTCTTCTCTGCCCCTCTTGCGAGAATTATTATTGTTGTTGTTGTTGACGACGTTGTTACCTGGTATTTTGAAATGTTTAATGATATGCGGTGGTTGTTAATTATGGGTTAGAATAAGCATAGAGAGAGTTTAGAGAACATACTTCCATTGTCGTGGTTGTTGTTGTATAGCATATGGGGTTGGGTGAAAAGAGAACCTTGTTGTTGTTGTTGTTGCTGCAATGAATACTGAAGGAGTTCTTGGCCGTTGTTCCTGGTGTGAGAAAGAGAAGATTAGGAATTGAATAGAGAGAGGAATTAGAAGAAAAAGAAGTGTATATGTATATAATAAGGAAGGAACCTGTTTAGAAAGAGAAGATTGGATGGATATTGAGCTTGAACGGCCATGAAGTTTTATGAATGGTGTGGGAGAAGGGAAGAGAAGAGAAGAGAAGAGATGAGAGAGTGGTAATAGAGATGCGATTGAAGCGAATCAGTCCAAGAGAGACACCTTATTCTGCTCGCTCCTTCTTTCTCTTTTCCTTTGCTTCTCTTGTTCGCTTAAGAACTAGTCTCCTCTTTCTTTGTTATCCTTCCTCACACACACACCCATCATATTATTTAAATACTTTTCCCGACTAATATTTCTAAATTACATTTTACTACTATTATTAACTACGTAAATCGCGTTCACCCTGCCCCATAATAATTATTAATTAACAACACCACATTTGCATTTCCATCTCATTTCTAGTTAGTACACCAGGAGAGACGCAAAAGGAATGAGAGAAATAGATACAAACAAAATAATCAAAATATTATTACTATTTTTATGGAAATATTATTAAACTATCATTTTAACAACACAGGCGTTGGTAAATGGGTGATGTATTGTTGTTCTAGGTTGGCGTTGTTCAGGTACACAGGTTTCGTTTCCCCTCTTTCTCTTTCTCCTTCTCTTTGCTTTTCTCCGCAACCTCTTTTTCTTTACTATTTTCCTATTTCTTTTTCTCTAAATCTCAATTATCATTTTTTTTAAATGGAAAATCTCTCTCACAACTTTAATACCAAATCACCTCTTCTCCTTTACCCCCCTCAACTTCTTCAGAACATAAATACTCTTTACTTATCAAATAAATATTCTTTCCATCTTCTTTTGTTTTTTCATTCAACACTTTATACCGGAATTAAGAAATTTAATAATATTTATATTTCATAATGTTTATCACGCAACTTCTTAATATGTTTTTTTCCTCCCGCATTTATTACATTATATCTCTTCTAGATGTATTTTATAATTTTCTAAGTCTAACCACAAATTGTAAGAATGTAATAGGGAAATATTAAGTGTGAGCTCATTATCTAAAATAAAAATAAAGTAAGACAAAAAATATTTTTTTACCGAAATGTCAAACGAAAAATGTCAAATGAAATAAATACAAAAAGTAATTCAAAGTATCAACAATACGATGACCACAATCTTTCTTCCAATATTTTGAAATTAAACTTGTTTACAATGTATTTATACTTATACAAGATACTTCAATAAAATAATGCATTAAAAGCATTGATTTTTTTTTCTTTGTTTGAATAGTACTTTTAATTTATAGGAGATTTTCAATCTTAGTCAGGATATCGAGTTTAAATATTAAATGGGTTCAATTTTTTCCCATTTTCCTATTTTTCAAATAAGATTTATATTGTGCATTTAGAAATATACAAAATATTTAATTAATTTTCCATTTATTAAATGAGAACACCAAGTAGTTTTCTCTTTCTATATTATACAAAAATATCTTAGGTGTCTTTATATCTGATACATTTACTACAAAATAAGTTTGCTTTATAATTTGGATGACACTTTATACATACTGTCCTTTATAATAACTTAACTGCACAGTTTAATGAATAAATAAGAGTTTTGATAAAAAAAAAATAAAAAAAAAGTTCTCAACACTAATCCAGTATTCTAAGAAACACCTCATGTGTTAATTATGATTAATTTGTAACGGACTCCAATTTTAACTCTGATTTGAAAAGTTTCTGTCTCTCTTCCACAATTGATAAATTTGGCATTTTTCTTACTGGTAGTAAATCTTAATGGCAAAATTAATGGTGGAGGAAAGTTTAATCTTTACTGGGTCCTGAATGTTGAAGCTGTTAACAGCTGTGTTAATACTTTTCGTAGAAAACTAGGAGTGGATTAAGGTATTTCGGATCTAGATGCATGCAGATTGGAAGAGCTATGTTGAGTTCTCTTCTTTGCTAATTTCCTTCTTCATGGAAAAGGAATTGCTAATTAAGAGGATTTAAGACTATTTCAAATCACCCAAAAACTATCGTACCAGAGCTTAATCCCATCACTAAAGCACAATTAAGAGAAACTTTCAAACATGACATGATTTAATCAGTTACAACAAAATTGACTATTTTTGTTTAAGCCAGCAAAAACCAACGTTAAAACCTGTTAATAATTTTGTTTTTAGTTGCTGATATATATAATTTATTATCTGAACCATCATTTTTCCCTAATTTTTTTTCCTCCATTGAATATTTAGGTCTGCATGTTGCTTCACGACAAGGTTAACTTTTTGTAAAATTAAAATTAGGGTGATCTAACAAGAAAAAGGTACCGATCCACCAAAGTAGTTTGATATTACAATGTTAAACATTATTGACTTTAATTTCTCAAAATTTACAAAATTTCAAGTCATTTAATACGGAGTAAGATTTATATGATCTCGCTCGTAACATCTCATTTTGAATGTTTACTATATATGCATGATTTCGAGAAAGAAAAAATACTAAAGAGGTCTGAAAAAAAAAAAAAATCGGTTTCAATTCTCTCATCTAAAGTGAGTAAAGATAAAGCGAACAATCTGTCATTAGAAAATGAACTATTGGTGTTACAACACATACATGATTTATTATGTTTGTAGACATAAAATAACATTTTTTTTGTATCAATGAGATTAAGCAAAAAATTATTTATAAGGAGTAATAGAGATCCTAAGCAATGGTCGGCCAGATGGGCACATTGGTAGGTTAACATCAGGATTTGAAGTAAAGTTTATAATTAATTGATGCAATCATAGCATGGAAGTGTTGTTTTTATGTATAGAGAGCTTAGAATTGACGGTGATTCGATTCGAGGAACGATAAACATTAGTTGTGCAAAGTTGATTTAGACTCAAAAGTTGATTTGTGAAGCTAACAAATGAAATGAAGTGTTGATTTGGAGCGTATGAGGGTGGCGGTGAAAAAGAAGTTGTTGCGGTAGAATTGTCCGAGAAAGAAGAAAAAGAGTGAAGTGAAGCCGGTGTTGGGTGATGTTCCCAAAAAACGAAGAAGGGTAATTTGTATGTTTAATTAATGGAGGAGAGAGAGAGAGAGAGAGAGAGAGAGAGAGAGAGAAGCACTAAAAAAAAAGGAGGAGAAAAAGAAAGGAAAGAGGGGAAATGTGAAAGAGAGTGGTTGGAATGGCATCAGAGAATTTGTCTTTGGTTAGGTCCCAATAAGAGGGTCGGCTAGGGATGTTGTAGTTGATATATATGCTTCTTCTTCTTCTGATTACTATATTATGTTAATTTTGAACGAGTGTTGTTATGCTAATGTTACAAGGGTGCACGCCAAATATATATGCTCCTATTTCTCTCTCACATTGTTTTCTTAACCCTCTTAATCAGGATAGCCCCACTTTTCTCCATCTGCGCACTGCTTTGTTTGTTTATTGTTTCAGTACATAATGTTGGTGCTTATACAGTTAATAGGACAACAACCCCTCTGTCTTCCCTTGTTTCCTTCATAAATCCTAATGCATCACTCGATGAATCAATCGTCTCTTGTTTTATTTTCTCTACTTTATCTTTTCCTCCACCAACGGCATACCTAGATTCTAGTATTAGACCTGTAGCTTTGACAATTATTACCCGGAATTGTGGAAACTCTTGTCCCCAAAACAACCCTTCGGTTGACCTCATACACACAAATAATCTCGTGTTCACAACACAGATTATCGATGCCTCCATGTTAGGTGCATCATATGGAACCCATAATCCAGACTGAAATGTGGTGTTTCGCTTGAAAATCCAACCATCTCGTTAACATTTTCAAACCAATGACCTATAGATCGTTGATTACTACGTACCAGCGTCACATTAGTTACATTAGTTAAATGATGGAGTCAATGCATGAAGGGCCTAGTCAAAGGGGTTGTTTATTGGGGGTAAAATTTAAAGGTATGGGTGAGACAGAGGAGTTATGATTATGCTAGATAGACAGTATGTTGTCCATTGGGAGCTTGGTCTCTTGATGGTGCTGAACTTCTTCTTCTTCTTCTTCTTCTTCTTGGGGTTTGTTTGCTGAGATTTTGAGATTCGCAGGGATTCAGAAAGCAATTCATTCATATCACTATGCCCCTGTCCACCCAACTCTTTCGTGACTTCTACTTCTTTATTATTTTAACTTTGATTATTATCAATTAAAACAACCATTTGGTCACATCATAATATCGTATGCCTCACAAAAGTCTAAACGTTTTGGATTTAGCAGCAATCTTTTAAAAATTGAAACTGCCATTCGTGATTATCTACTCCACCAAAAAATAAACAAAAACATGATGAAATCAAACTCCAAAACCAAGTAAACTACGAACTGTCTCGTATTTTATATATATAAACGAGGATGTAATGTGGAAATTAAGGTGCTAATATGAGTCACCGTGTTCAAGAAACGTTATGAGACGTAGCGCATTTCCCTGAGTGAAAACAACAACTTTGCTTAACACAGTTGTTTTGTCCTGGTCCAGCCAATAACCACGATTTGTTTGACCCACACATTTCCAACCCAAACTAAACTCCTTTCATTTTCTAGGGTCTTTCTTACCATTTCTTTGCATCACAATTTATATTTTTCTGCGGTTTCTTTAGTTACATGGCATCAACTTGTTCACCACTCCCCCCACTTCTCCACAGTCCAATCCACTACGTACCTATTCGGTTATGCCTTTTCCTTTTACGTTTTCCTTTTATTTTATTTTATTTTACTTTTTAAAAAAATATTTTCCTCTTGTCCTTCCCTTCAGCACCACTCAGGTCCTCACTCCATTATCACTAGCCGAGTGGTGTTACCATCAAACTTTCAACCATCTGTACATTGCCATTTTTCTCGTCTACCATTTTTTTATGCATTTCTCGGTACGATACAACTAATAACCCATCTATCTGCTGCACTTAAACACGTGATTATTCGAATTGTTGAATCCCATGTGCTTTTGTAAAGATTAGTGACTGGCATCCGTTTGTGGCCTACACATAATAGTGAGGTGAGGTATCACCTAAACCAACGAAATCGGGAATGACGTTGAACAAATATAATAGGCTCCCCAGTTGGTTCTCGTGGATGAACGCATTCCCTACGCGTCTTGCCTTTCACTTTGTTTTCTTTTTCTGAAATTTCTTAGTGGGGTGGCATAGCTACCCAAACATAACCCAATAATGTCTACTATATATGGTTCTCAAAATTTCCAATCTGCCCAATAGTAAACGAATATTATTGAGATGTAAATTTGATGGGTTGTTGTTGTTGTGAGGTAAAGTAATATACCTACCGCGCATCACGAGGTTAAGAGAGTAAGAAATAAAAGGAAATGTGTTATGTTAACCCATTTTGGGTAATGCATATAGTGTTTAAGAAATTGTGTTTAATAAGGTAATGGGAAATTGGGGGTGGGTGGTGGTATAATTGATGAGTGCATTGGCTTGCGTATCTGATGATGATGATGATGATGATAATGGCAGTCACAAGAAGAAGCAGTAGAGGAGACAGAGAGAGAGCAGAGAGAGAGAGAGAGAAAGAGAAAGAGAAATAAAAAGGGACTGGTGAGAGGTAATGAGGAAACAACATGAAGGTGTGGGGAGGTGGTGGTGGGTCTCTCTCTCTCTCTCTCTTTCTCTTTCTTTCTTGTGTGTGTGTGTTTGCTGCAAAAGAATCAAAACACTATAGCTATACCTATCTAACTCTCTAACCCAACCTCTACTCACTGCACATTCATTCATTCATTAGTGGGCACAACACAACACAGCACCACCTTTTCTTTTGACTCTTCCCTCCCTATTCACATCCATCTAGGCCCCACCCCTTCTTCATCTCTTCTCATCACACTTTCTTCACAAATTCATTCACTAATCATTCTTTCCTCGAATCATGGAAACTCATACATATACCTACCTACCTACCTTCCTTTCAGATCCATCACTAACCTCCCAATTTAACTCCATGCATCGCCATTTTAACCTTTCCCAACAACTACAATCAAAAACCTTAAACTTGGACCAAAGCAAAACATTAAGAGAAACCAAAAACCCTGCATGTAAAATGTATTACGTGTTCCTTTTTCTTATCAGCAATTACCTAGGTAGAGCGAATGCCACCATTACCATACATAACTTTTCTACAAAATCAATTCATCGGTGGTATATATAGATAGATGATGTCATGCAAACGTGTTTATTGAAGTAAAAAGATAGTGTAAGAAATGGATTGAGATATGCATGGTGTCATTTTTGTTGTTCACGGATTTAGCGAATGATGATAGTAATTTTGTTTATCCAAGTCGGGAATTAAGGTAGATTGTGAAATTAGGTGCTTAAAAATGAAGTTAGATTTGAATGGGATAGAAAGAAAGTGTGGATTGTGGCCCAAGGAAATTAAATGTGTAGAATAGAAATATTTGGAAACGGGAAGTGGACCACAGAGGAAAAGTTGACCCCATTACAGGAGAAGTGTTGCAATGGGATTGAATTAAATAATCCAAAATTATGATGCGTTGCCTTCTGAAACGATAAAGAAAGGGTTGCTAGCTCCCAAAATCCGTGACCGGAATGAGTATGGAGCAAAAGCATGTTGAGTTAAGAACAATTTTTACTGAATACCCCAAGGCAGAGGACAGTGGTCCCCCGATCCAACGGATGAAAGCACAGGTACCATATTCATAATAATAGTACTGTGCCCATCACATCATGCATCACTCTTTTCGTTTTCACTGGGTGAATTCATTTGCACACTTGGTGCCATCAAAATTTCCTCCTCACCATACGTACCAATACCCTCTTACTATTTATACCAACTCACCCTTTGCTTTTGCCCAATGGATCACTAACCTAATTAACTGCAACGCTATCTGCTGCTTAATTAAATTAAGAACCACCGTTAATTAGTAGAATATGGCTGCATTTTCTTTGGAAGACGTGAGCAAATTAAGATACTTATGCAAACATGTCCATATCTTTTCTTTTTTTTTTCTTTTCCCAATATTTCCACATATTTCGTCACTCGAAGTTATTTTCAATCTATGTGATCTTCAAATAAAATGTGGTAAATAACCACGTATATGTTTCCTTTACTTGACGCCATTACTTGGAAAAATTTATAGCCGGCCAGAATAATTTTGAAGGCAAAGAAATGCAGGTATATAGATCTGGCAAGCGAGTGATGTGAAATGATTTAAAGAAAATAATATGAAGGATGTGGAAATGGAATTCCTGCCATACAATTGGAATAGAGAAAAGTGGCGGTGCGATAGGGTTGACATTCTCTCCATGAACAATATTGAGATTCATAATGCATAGGTGGTAGAGCAGAAATTCAATATAAATAGTTTAATTAATGCATATAACATAAAGTCAGAAACGAATATATAATAGGGTTGAGATTATAACTATATATATAAGTATTTGTAGAATGATAGTATAATTCGACGTGTAGCAAGGCATTAGTAAACTTAAGTTAAATTTTATTAATCGTTTGAGGGTTTGAGGCTTATAAGAGAAATTGAGAGCAAAGAGAAAGCGACATGTAAAAAAGAAGGATTATGTTATGATGCAGAGGCAGAGCAATTATATTATAAGAAAAAATGAGTTGGTTTATAACTAGCGACGAAGCAAACTATAAGTTAAGATATACAGAAGGCACGATGAGGACCGTTCTCTGGTTTTGAATTATAGGAGTTTGTCCTTACTTAGAAGCAACAAATTAAAAAAGAGTGTGATTAGTTTGAAATTAATAGTGTTAGATTCTCTCTCTGTCTGGAGGGTTTCTCCGTCGTGATCATGGACTCATCTTCACGGGGACCATGTTAAGGGAAGAGGGAATCCATCAACATGACATGGCATGGCATGGCATGCAATGACATGTTATGTTGACTTTGGATGCAAAGAAAGAAGGGAAGGTGGTGATGAGGTGGCAATGGAATATATGGAGTATGTGATTATTCCAACTACAAAAAAACTTTTAGATAGCTTCTTTGCTTCTTCTTCTGTGTGGAGTTGGTGGCAAGGAAGGGGAAACAGAGTTGTCCCTCCCAAATTAACTTATTTAGCTTTATTCTTTTTTCTTTCCACATCAACATAACTTTAAAAAACACTGTTAGCTATTTTTATTCTTCAGTTACTTCTACAGTCTTAATAATTCTCTTATTCTAGTGTTTTGTTTGTATATATATATATATACACAGAAAATAAACATTTTTTTTCTTTTCAAGAGTTCAAGTTTTATTCTGTTTTTTCTTCTATTTCCACTAAGGACCATGTTAACTTTGACCATCATAATTTTGTGTTTCAACAAAAATGACTTCATGAGTTTATATGTTCTATTTTTATGAATATGAAAAATGTCACTTTTTTTTTTCATTTTTCTATACCTTAAACAATAAAGTCAACAATTTAAAACCAGACTAAGATATATAATATATCATTTTTCATCGTTATTTATACAGTAATAAATGAAAATTCAGTTTGTAAAGAAGTTTTGTTGAGCTAACCTGCTTAGTAGACAGTTTTATGATAAAGGGGTTCGAGATTGTCTCAAAGAATAAATATGACAATATTCTTTTATATTAATAAACAATAAATATGAAACATATATACTAACTAAACACCAAATATCTAATATTCAAGTACTTCAAAGAACATATATCGAGAGTTTTCCCCTGTAAATAACCAATTTGGGTTTTAATTTTTTATTTTATAAATAATCGCTTGTATTAATTTTTAATTTGGTGTTCAACTAACCCCCTCCCACTATATTGGAAATAAAAGAATACAAGTTTAAATAAGACATCAAATGTGATACTTTGATTTGATTGGAAAGTCCAAACATAAAATGTGTTATATTGACTAACTACAACCATTTTTAATTTCAAATATTCCTTTTCCCATTTTTAGTATAAATATATAAATTTAACAATTTTGATAGAGAGTAAAATATAATTGACAAAAAGATAACATTATCATAAACTTTAAAAATGATAAATAAATAAGTAAATAAAATTTCAAAACAGCCGAAAAGAGATAAAAATAACAATATGTTTTTTCTTGAAGATATAAAATTAAAATTTGAAATACAAAATTGAGTACATCATATTGAAATAACAATATATTCTCTAATAAAATTAAATTTTAATAATTAATGTCAATGTTTACTAAGACAGAAGGTCTGTAAATATTATACTTAATACTTATCAAATACAACTTCAACTAAAATAATAATAATAATAATAATAATAAATATTGCACTTAAATTTATTTATCTTTAGAAAAAACTTTCACTCTGATAAAATTCATTTTCACTTTAATCATTAATGGAAACTAATAATTAATATCAATATTAATTAAGCAAATTATGAAAGTATTATTTCAATTAAAATATCAAACAAAAGGTTAAACATCTTATTTAACAATCTAAATCAAACCAAATTTTACATATTTTAATAAAATCAAAGCATACAACTTTAATATATAATTATCATATTACAGTCATCCCAAAATAAAATAAACTAACATACAAATATAATATATGACCAACTAAAAGTTTTTCAAGAGGAAAAAAAGGCTATATATCAGAAATTGTAATTAACAAACTAAACAGTTGCATCTCTTCCTTCTTGTGCTGGCCCAGCCATAAAATCTTCAATTGCTCACACCAATTAAATAGATGATCATTATAAAAGAAAACAGACACTAGAAAACAAAACATAGAGAAAAAGGGTAAGCCAATGTAATTAAAAAAATAAATCATTTGTAAATGAAGTTACGCAAGTCATACATAATCTATCATTCAAATTCATATAAAGACTCAAATATATGACTTGATTATCCAAATAATGGCATTGAAATCGGATCCTGGTAAGTTGTGCACTCTTAATGGTATCTCATGCTATGTAGAGTGGTAGACAAAGAGTTATACTTTACCACATACAATACAATGTTAGTCCGTTAACACCTTTGATCAAGGTAAAACCCCTAAGACTTGGACTTCACGCTCCTCTCATCACATACTTCATTCATTTCTAATTGTGAGAATTTGAATGGTTATTAGAGCGTCAGGATAACTTCCAACCGGAGCTCTACAACAATACATACACTACATAATCCACTATTAATTCTCCTTGAAATAGTATCAACAAGTTATAATTCATCAATTCCATTTAAATAAATCATTCATAAAAGTTACCAAGTATTTAAAGTAAATCAGTCAACATTTGCTCCATTTGCTCAGGTTTTGATCCACTCGCTCAGTGAGCACGTCTTCTTGCTGGGCGAAAAATACATTTTCGTCCAATGATATTGCTCCCCAGTGAGTGTATCATTGGGACTCCAGAAGAAAACATCCATCAATATCATTGAGCCCCTGACTTAGAGTTCACCCAGCGAGCAAATGCTTGTCCAACAACTTCCAAGACAGTGATTTCTTGTCTTAGAATTCGCCCAACGAGTAATTGTTCATCCAGTGACTTCCAAGACAGTGATTCCCTCTCTTAGAATTCATCCATCGAATTTGCTCGCCTAGCGAGTCTCAAAGTGTATTCTCAAAGTCATTCTAAACAATCCAAGAACCTTTACAAATACCAAGCATATCTCAAACTCAAGCTTATCACAAACATCAATTGTAATACAAAACATCAACATTTCTATACGGATAGAATTTAAACACTTAAATGCCATAGCTTTCATATATAACAAATCATTATACATTTCAGATACAATCAATCACAGTACAACCATACAATCTATAATTCTAACATGTTTGAAACTTAAAATCAACAAAATTAGTTTTCCTTATATGTGAGACAACTAAAAAAGTACCAAAACCCCCCTTCAAAGCTACGAAGCTCACAACTCAACCTAGGAACAACATAAACATGATCAAGAACATCATCAGAACCAATGATCAGTGAAAAAACATAGGAGAAACTCAAATGACACATGCGGGCTAAAATTTCCCCCACACACACAAATCAAAACTAAATAAGAGAAAATGACAGAAAATCAACTTATTCAATTCGAAAAATTGATCGGACAAAATTAGAGAGTTTGTCTTAGGGATCATCTAGCGTCTCGGATCTTCAAACAAATGAATACAAAAGTGAGGAATATAGAATGGAGAGAAGGGAGAGAATTTTAGAGGATAAGTTTTGAGAGAGATGAGATGTTTATAACTAACGAAACTCGTTTATAAAATTTCTTTTTATGCTTTTACAGTTTAATATTAAAATAATCAAATATTCATTATTTTAAACAATTTATCAATTCTAAAATAATATTTTCTAAATTATCACAAGATGCGAAATGAACATTTTTATCTGGCACAATGTTTTATTATTTGTATGCCAAAAAAAATCACACATCACAATTATTTTTTCTTAGATAAAAAATAAAAGATAATACTAAATACAAAATAATGAGCTATAAGCTGGAATTATTTTAAAAATATTTTCTTTATAAAGGTTATTTTAAAGAAAACCGGAAGATGTACGTATAAAAATTAACGTGATCGTTGAATGTACCTCTAGAAAATGTATCTGATGAAAGAGAGGTAACGCATAGCATAGGGTATATCTCTAGCATAACTTGTTGAACCATAAATACGGTTCCTATGGGTTCCAATAAAACAAAAGCTATAAACACATGCCGGAAAAGCAAGGGGACCTTTGTGAAAAGAGAAGAAAGAAACAAGTGGAACTCAAAATTTTAAAAGGTGAAGTGGACCCATCTAACAAATCTTAAATCATGCTTTTCTTCTTTCTAATGAAAACATTATCCAATTAAGATGGATCCAGATTCAACACCAATCTTTCATTAAATGACCCCATCTTTTGTTTTCTTTCCAACAATACATTGTTCATGATTTAACATACGCGATTAAAAAATAATAATAATTTGTTGAGCTAAGCTGTATTTAATTTGAACCACATAAATATCTCATAGGGGATGTGAAGAATATATGATATGCATGTAAAAGTAGGCTTCAGCAAGATAACTTTCTTCTCTCTTTTTTTCTTCTTTTCCTTTTAATTTTTCTAGAGGATTTTGTTTTAGATTCTTGGTTACCTCTTTATGTGGGCATACAACAGAAGACAAGCACGGGTCTGCCATGGAACACCACTAACATAAGAAACGATCACCAAGAATTTCCCTATACATAATTAAAGATCAGAAGAATCGTGTGAAAATCTTGGTTTTCTTAATTTCTCTCTCTTCCATTCAGAGCATTTTCAAACTAACCTAATGGAACTTAACTTATTTATCTAGAAAAACGAGACCCATTAATAACGTTCACGCGTCAGACGCACACATGCAAATAACAACCAACTAGTAAAGAAACACTACCTCCCTCTCTTTTCTGTCCCTCTCATATGTATGATTCTTGCAGCTTTTTTTTCTTAGAATCAAACCCCATCTCACCAACACGTAACATTCATATCCCCAACACATAACATGAACATCTACATACATGCTACATCTACTTTTTTTTTTTCACTTTTCTTTCTAAATTACTTTAGTAAATTCAGATCAAAAGTTAAAACTAATAATTAAGTCTTATGTTTAACAATATGGTATTTTTTTTTATAAATATATATATAGGTCTATTATTTGATGACTAGGAAGAAGGTACACGTGAAAGTATAAAACAGAATTACGATAAAGTTGAAAGTCACTATCTTTCTCTAATAGGTCTGATGAGAGTGTTGGAGATATTAGGAAAAGAGGTATATCTATATGTTATTTGTGCAGTTTGTTATCCTTGAGGTTTTTGAACAGCTTTGGTTTTGGCTTGGTTTGAAATTGGAGAAGTTTGTACTAAAATTATTGTTGTGACACGTTTGGTCGAAGTCGTTTTCCTGAGAAGAAATAGGTTGCATAAGGGATGGGAAAAGGAAAAAAACAAGAAAGAAAGAACAGGAGGCAATATTAATTAGAATATGTAGATGCGGATGTGGTGGAATGTGATACAAGCATAAAAACCTACCTTGGAGTCCTAAACATACAAAACAAAAGGATTCCATGTGGGACTCTCTCAGAACCAGCATTCAAAACTTTTTTCTTTACAGTTCATTTAATTCCTCTAGCTAAAGGGAGGAAGAAACAGAAATTGACCAAACTTGCATGCTGTGTTTGAGAAAGAATAAATTCAATGCATCTATAGAGACCATCTCATTCATGCATCTTCAATGGTGATCATACATTATTCAAAAAAAATAAAAATCTACCTGCACAAAAACACCGTTTTCTATATACAGAAGACTTGTGCAACCGAAATTCTAGACCAGATAAACAAATATAGACATTTCATCACCCTTAGGTGCTTTAAGGTGGTTTTTCTTTCTCTTTCAATTATAGCAGACAAATGAAAAAAAATAAAAATCAAAACTTGATCTTCATGGTGACACGAGAGAGAGAGAGAGAGAGAGAGTTTGAAGAAATTTTGTGACCATACAAAAGTGGTAGTGTGGCAGGAATTGAAAGATAGGTTTTTGGATGATTTGAAGTAAAGTAAAATTGACGAATTGGCATATATACCAATCTCTTTTGTTTAAAATAAATGATTTAGTGTTATAATGAGTTAAAAAGATGAATTAATTTAATTATTGTGTTAGTGTGGTGTGAGTGGGAAGGGTGAATTTTAGTATATGAGTAGTAGATAAGATGAGGAAGGGTTTGAATTTGTTTTGTTTCCTTTCCTTTGCCTCCACGTTGCTTTGTTGCCTTCATCACCCTCCCTCTCTGTCATTGCCATAATTCATCCCTTCACTTATTTTGGCACGTATCCCAATTCACTCAATATTATTATTTCCTCACCTACCTCTGCATTGCATTTTCCCATCAAACCAAACTTAACAAATTCATATCATCTTTATGCTCTCTTTCTTTCACCATAAAATCATCATAATTCATTCACATTTTAAAATGCAACCAACATGTGACATTATTGAATCACAGGTTTTTCATACATGAGATCACATTATTTTTTAAATTAACAACAGCATTGAAGAGTAAATGAGTATTAAGTGGCGTTTGGGGAAGCAGAGATGGAACATCCCAAACTAAATAAAATAGTTGATTTGGGACCCACGCATGATACACGGGCTAAAGTACTAAGCTAAAAGGACCATATTAGGTACACTGGTATCCGACCCACTGATAACCCTAATTAATTGGATCCAATTGTCCTTTCCGTCACAAATTGTTAGGGCCCCAATCTTTCATGCATTTGTATGATATCCCTTTCGCTCATTATGCAATGGGTGACCAGGGATATCAAACACATCATGTGACTAACATGTGACTTCGTACATGTGGATGGCAAAAACTAACAGTACAAATTTTAGTGTACATGTAAGATCCGTGGATCTAATCTTTGTCCCCCGTAGTTTGTTTTTGGCACAACCCTCTTTACTAATTCTCTCAACATTTTTAGATCTAAACTTTTCTTCTCTTATCACTCTTACCCAACAATTAATTAATCCTCTTTTTCTCGATAAATCATTCTCAAAACAACTCATACTGCACTCTTCCATATTCCTTCCACATATGCTTACACAATTCTAATCATGCACTTATTATTGGAATTTATACACAATTAATTTAAAACTAAACCAATCAATCAATCAATCAGAGGCGTCTCAGCAACCACAGTCAGAGTTTTATTTCCTTCATTACAGTTGCTTTCAGATGCAAATGCATTGATCATTGCAAATACAACCACTCAACCTTCCTGCACATATATATGCCCAACTCACATGATTGAATTTCTGTCAAAAAAACCAATTATTTATGTTATCATTATCAATACATAGAACTGTGGATTGTGGCTTGATGGTGCACGATTTAAGATCCATTATACTTCTTCTACCTTCTCAATTCAAATAGTTTATTAACCCCTAATTACATGTTATGTGTCTTTGACTAATAATGTTAACTAGTAATGGAATAGTTGTATAACATGTGTGACACTTTGGTCACAAACAATAATAATGATAGTATCTTCACAAAAACAAAAACTCAACATGATGGGTAGAAAAGGAAAAGGTATTTTATTTTGTGTTAATCCTGAATAAGATGAATAAGCACGTTTTATTTATTTGGAGGAGCTTGAATGATACAAATATAGGTTAGGCATTATTGGGGTTTACGTATGTATGAAGTCCACTAACCAAATATGAAATAGTTGTAAAAACGACGTTGGGGGGTGTGGGACAACTATGCACGCACCATTGCACCAACACCTCTCAATCAAAGCTTCAAATCTAGATAACAATTCCTCATGTACCTCATGAAATCCAATTCAATATCAACCTTTATTGTCTCCTTTGATCGTGATCTAGGATCACCATTGCCTCCCAAATTAGTTTTCTTGAGTGCTTATGCGCATTCAAATTCAAAGAGATAACGTCAAGTGGCTCTCTAACAAAATCTTATTTTGCCAACTATTTCCTTAAAAACAAAATGGGAATCTCGAGCATACCACATAAGAGATAATAATACTAGATTACAAGGTATATGCCATTTCATTAGGACTTTTATTTAAGATGGAAATAAAGATACCAAGTGAAAAATACCAAACAAAAAAGAGCTCTACAATATTATTCTTTGGCCCTTTAAAGTACTAAACACAAGGAAAAAGTCAAAAGTAGTATAAAATGACTGAATTGTTGTAAACCTCAATTCCAAGAATCTTTAAACCTAATCTCATCGCATGCCCAGCGTACAATTTCAGAATTTCGATCATGATTGAGTGCTTTATATATATTGGGTTAGCTTAAAAGCATTATTCAAGTGACATATAAACATATACAACTAAAAGAATATAAGAAAAAAAAAATGGTACTACTTAGCTGAAATCGTGCAAATTCTTTAGGTTGGGGGTTGCCAAATCGTTATCCGAATTCTAAAATGTCTTGTCTTGTATGCCTCCTAAATAAGGCTGCTTTTACATGAATGGTTTGATTCTTGGATCAAGTTAAGCTAAAGTTAAAACCCAGACAAATCTCTATCAAACTTTTATTTACTTTGATTATAAAATATATATATATAAACCCGTTGGAGCAAAAAGGTGAAAAGCAAAATCGAGAAATTGTTTCAAACGATGCCATTATTATGATGTCCATTACGGAGATTATAGTGTCTATAATCTAAGAGGGTGTTGAATTGATTGAAGGATTGTGATGAATATATAGAGTAGGTGAAAACAAGTAGAGTTTGTGGAAAGGTTAACCCGCGTTTGGAATTTGCTGTGTTTGAATCCCTTTTATAACACGTCGTGAAGGTGTTTGAGGAATTGCCAAAATTTCTGCAACCCTTCTTTGACTTCATCCCGCAAAACCCAATTGCGCCGTGTCAATGAAGCATTACATTACTATAGGCATATTATTATAATTACAATTAATTTATAATTATTATTATTATTATTATTAGGCATTTGTTAATTAAGCAGGAGGGTAGTGATAATTGATGTTTGATAATGAAGGAATACATGTTTGGTTGTTTCAGTTACAACTGTTGAAGAAATGGAGGGTGTGGTAGGGACCATGTAGCATAATGAGATGTGCTTAATTTCTTGAATCTAAGCTTTTTAATCTCATTTCCATTGTCCCCACTCTTTGCCTTTCTTTAATTTTGTCATTTTCACATTAGCTTAGGTAATAATGATAAATATCCCTCCCAAACAAAAATAAACAACTCAAACATGTCTGACCTAGTTAATTAATTTCATTTATTTTTTTATAAAGAAAAATAAACCATCATCATTAGGTTCCTTCTTCAAAATGCTAAATGTTAAATACATTTACCCTTAAATATTGAGTATTGACCACTTTAATTAGTGAGGGTCTAAAGGAACTTTAGTGGCCATTTACAAGTTTACAATTCTTGTAAAAAAATTAATAAATAAATAATCACCAAGATTATGACAAGAACAAATTGAATTAGGTCATTCATGGTTATCATCCCTCTCAACAACTACAGAAAGACCTTGGTCCAAATCATCTATTTATCATTATCCAACTCCTTTGATTATAACTTACAAACCTCTTTGTGTTTGTTAGCTTTTAATAAACTTCCGAGGAAGCTATGTACAAGTTCTGAACGATTTGTTAAACAATTTGTACAAGTTGTTCAGAAAATAAATTTTATACAAGAAACAATAAAAATTTGTTTTCGTTCATTCTTAGATAATTTAATATAAAAAACAGACATCTATATATAGTTTGTGTAACTTTTCTTTAGCTAAGGTCAAATGTTGTTTCAACTGGAGTAAGGTGGTAAAGATTGTAACATTGAAGTATGTATAAAAAGGAGTCAAAAGGTAAGAAAATTAGAGGTTGATTCACATGTGATTACTTTGTTTCTTACTTTTATAAACAGTGTTTCATTTCTCACCTAATGGTATCATTTTGGTTTGCAAGACACGTTTTTTGTTGACCCCATAATTGTGTGAAGATTGTTGTTTGACATTAATTATATGATCCTAATCTTTGTTTTACACACTAATGCCTGGTTGGATCAAGACATGGCTGAAGCAATGTATTTTGAAGACTTATGGTAACTCTGGGTATCAACCCAAAACATCAACTAAACCCACCAATTTTTATATTTAACTGAATTAACTTAACTTTGGAATTACTATTCGCACCACCCATCTTTTTATTTTCTAAAAATACTCCTAATAAATGCTCATTTTCTCATTTTTCACAAATTCATATCTTTTATATTTTTTAATTATAATTTTGAAAACCATGTTACATATTTTTGTAACTATATAAATAGACTTCCGAATTTTTATTTTTGAAGATAAATACATTTCTAAAATTATACTACCAAGAAATTCAAAATTATATTTTTTTAGTTAAATTTTCAGCACAAATAAGAAATCGTTTTTTTTTATATAATTCTACAACTGCACACTTTTCAGAATTTTATTTTTTATTATGTTTTAGAATATATTTAACTACTTTTTATTTACTTTTTAAACGTAAACATATTTTTAGTCTTTAGAATTGAATAATGTTTTTTAATCCTAATAATTTTTTTATTCTTATTAAAATTAATTTTTTTTATTCGTTATAAAATAAATAATTTTGAGTTAATTCCTATTAAGTATATTCTTGAATTCTTTCCCAGCAAAATCAAGATTTGTATATATTTTATTAAAATAAATAAATAAATAATACTTATTTTATAGATCTTAAAATGTTTTTAAAGTACCGAATAGTAAAATCATATCATAAACACTATATATTACTTAAAATCGTCAATTGTCCTATACATGAAAGTGTCACGTAATATATTAATAAAGTAGTGATTTTTAATTTCAGTATTTTATCACGAGAAGATGCTTTATTAACGATCAAGTTTAGTGATCAAAAGTTTGTTAGTCACTGTAATGATCAATTTAGATATCAATTTACAAAATAAAGAGTTATTGGTTACTAAATAGTTGTTATTATGAATAAAAAATAATAATTAGTCTCTAAATTGGTTTCTAAAATTTAGCTACCAAGGTTTTAGCTACCAAAGAAAATTTGTTAGTAAACATTAGTTACCAAAGTTTTTGCTATCTAAAGAATTAGATTCTAAATTCATCTCTCATTACTTAGTGATCAATTTAACGACCAATTATTATTGTTTATTCATAATAGTGACTATTTTAGTAATTAATAATTTTTTATTTTATAAATTAGTATCTAAATTAGTCACAGTTATTAACAACTTTTTGTCACTAAAATGAGTTGGTAATAAAATATTTTATTGTAGTGTTTGAAATGAGTTGAAAAGTAAATTATAAATATATCAAAATATGTTTTTATTATTTTTGGAGTTTAAATCTTTTTATTTATATTATTTTATATTTATTAACCATTTAAGTGATTTGTTAAAAATATAATTCAATAAAGGAGTTTAATGGTGTACAAAATTTACAACTTTAAGAGAATTTTAGTTAATTTTGTGAAAAGCTCAAGAGAAACCAACAATAAATGGACTTCCAAAACCATAATTTTGGAAATTTCCAATAAATTTTCTGGAAATATAATTTCAGAATCGAAAATGCTTTATTTTAGCGATAAATTAAAATGATTCATAAGAGTAGTTTTGTAGAACACAGCAGTTCTAATTTAGAAAATACGTAACGTCCACATGTATAATTTCAAAATATACAAAGAATTCTGAAAGTTCTATTTAGAAAAATTAATTTTTGTATGATTTACGAAATAAGGCAAATGTTTATATATATATATATATATATATATATATATATATATATATATATATATATATATATATATATATATATATAAACATTTTATAAAGGAGTTGATAGCCACAAATCATTATTCTTGATGTGATATTTAGCTGCTGTTCAAGAATATAAGCACAAAAAAGTATTAACCAGCATGTGTGTAATGTAAGCAAAACTTGTATTTTTGTAGCTGAATTTTTTAGATGACTTTTAATTTATTTATGGAATTGAAGACGAGAACTCGTATATATTGATGTAAAAAAAAAAAAAAAACTCATGCATAGTGTTTAACCAACCAAACTAAATTTCTTTAATAATATATTATCCTCTCTCCATTATATTTTATCAAAATTTAAAATAATATCAACTTTATACCTCTAAAAAATTTTACAGGGTCCTGTTTGATGCACCTAGTGAATCACCATCTTGTTAAATAGAAAAAAACGAGACTGAATGGATTAAAAATAATGTGAATTTCACATAAATTAAGTTCTCGAAGAGTTGACTTTAGATTTAAATAAAATAAAAAACGTGTGAAAACCTCATTTTGAATAAAGAAAATAATCATCATTATAGAAAGAGACTTCGTTGGAAAAAATCTAAAGTTTACTAGGATAATTTTTGTGACTTGAAAGAATCATTTTCGGTTGTGATTCACACATAGCCAAAAAAACATTATTTTTTTTTACAAGTTTGTTAAAACCATAGTTCAAATTTGTTAAAAACATATTCTTTTACAAGTTTATCAGTCCCAAACATTAAATTATGGTAACATTATCAAAGCATGATATTCTGTTATTGGGTGATTAGTTTGTAGCATGTAACATGTGAGTGAGTTGTACATACTAATTCCACCTAATATCTTTAACTCTTATGCCATGAAATAAGGTTTTTCTGTCTACACATTTCAAAGCACAATTTGATGCTTTATTTTTCTTTGATGGGTAAAAGTTTTTGTGAAACTGTTTTGACCTTTAGGGATGCCATCAAATCCCTAACAGTACTGTTGAAAATTATAGAGCAACCATGATTCGTATGACCTAGAATTCATGATGCTTGGCTGTACATACACATGGCTTACTTTTTCAAAAGAAGAATAATCAAAACAATCCCCAGAAACAAAAATCATACTCCAAAGTTAAGGTTTATGTAAATATCTGTTTTTTATTTTATTTTATATGTGTTGGATCCATGCGAAATTCTTAATATTTTCCACAAAAAAGTTATAGTTGTGTGGCTTGAAACCAGCAACATATTTGGTTGAATCTAGAATACTTGTAGATGGAAAGCATGAACAATGTCAGGTCCCATAATGTAGAGTAGAAAATGGATTTAATATATTTTTGTTTGTGTTATCAAGAAGCTATAGAAATATGCATAATTGGAGTGTTGATAGAGTTATTTGCACCACAAATTACCGATGCTAAAAAGTTAAGTAAAAGTGAGATGACGTTGATTATGTGATAAGCACTTGGCACTTTGGATAGGCTCTTTTGTAGTGTGTGTTTCTTTTTTTATTTGTGGTGGGCTAATAATATAGTCTATAATGAATGAACATCTTATAATAGAGAATCATTATGATGATCAAGGGATTGAGAAAATGGGGTTTGATAAATTAGCAGAGAGAGAGAGTATGAAAAGTTGATGTTGAGATGAGTATAGCCATTGAAACTTGAAGGAACTATTGAGAGCATGTGTAAAGGGGGAAAAAACGTCCTTGAAAGTTTCATTCCCACCAAGAAAGTAGTTGTGGATCGAGAAGAATGTGAGAGAATAAAGCAAGAAAAAAAAAAGGTCTTCTATTCTACATTAAGAAACCCACATAGCCAAAAAGGCTATACCGATATATGAAAAGTTGGGAGGAGAAAAGAAATGCCGAAAGATGGAAGTTTTGTGTCTCAACGGAGCCTCGAAACCAATCTAGGATTCTTTTGACGCAAGAACCAACAAGCCTAATCAATGGATGAGTCTTTGATTCAAAGATAAATAAACTATGCATAATGATCGAGTGTTTGATTTGATTTGATTGCCCCATTGAAACTAGAATTGTTGGTTCTGAAAGCACTGTGGTGTGGTGCACGTGTAGTGGCACTTTGAAGGAGTGAGTGATGGAGGTAATTAGAATTAGGTAGACGTTGTTTCAGTGTTATTACCACTAATAAATCATATCCTAAAACCAAAGACTTCTCCCTTCTTGTTTTGTCGGTTGCCCAAACATTAATTATTGAAGAGGGAAGAGCACATATTCTGAGTGGTTTCTTCACTTCTAAGGTGGTGAACAGAGGAAAACATCCATAGGCATAGGGGCAGGAATATGTACGGTATGCTTTTCATCACCTTCTTAGCTTTAACCTATTGACCCACTCACTATCTTCGCACCCCTATCCAATGTAAGCTATTATGCAGCTTTATCTTATTCCCTTCAAAACTCAATATCAGATTACTCACATTTCAGACAACCCTTTGGGTATTCACTGCTGGAATATAATCTGCAATCCCTCAAACCCAAACTCTACAACTAATTCCAGGACCAATGAGCACTGCTATATCTCAATTTCTAATATCTTAGATAATTTCCCGACAATAACAGATTTCATAGTGCATCGTCCTTTTAGCCTGTAACATCCAATCACAATATCAGTGACAATATTCGATTTAGTTTGAATGGATATCACCCTGTAACGACATTAACAACGCTAAAATACCGAAATATGAACAGGATTTTGCCAAATAAAATGAGACAGCTGCAACGTGACAATGTGTTTTGACAGCGTCAGAAAGTAGGGTAGAAATTAATAAGGACAGAGGAATAGCAATAGTGGAAACTACTCATCTATTCAATTACTATAGTCTTGACATTGTAGCCGATGTCTTTAGAATTGAATGAGATGTTAACGTTCACCAAATTCAAACAGCAAACTTTTCAAGTCATGATTTGATAAATCAAATCCGCAATTGAAATGAATAACGTAGAAACTGAATATAATCTGTTCACACTTCAACCGGTTTATGTGTGCAGATTTATTTTTAAAACATTAATTAAAGGGCATCTTCCTAGAACACAACATTTATATTTGTGTCCTTCAAGGTAAATCTCCACGTTTAAGAAATCTGGCCTCATAAGTGCTCCACATCCGCAAAGGTACAAAAGTGTTTGTCTATCATGTTGAGAGTTTCTTGATCAACTTCGGCGGTGGTAACATATTTCGGTAAAGTAAAATCCAAATCTTTAAGATCTGGTACCTCCTCACTTTCAGCAGTTTCATTCTCAATAATTTCATTGTCTTTAAGATCTATCGAGCAAGAGCCTTCGTGAAAATTGAAGATTTGGGACTTCATCTCTAAGCACAACTTTAAATCCTCCACAGTTCGGGCTTTATTAATCTTATCCATAAGATCACTTATAGCTGATAACCTTTCCATTTCAATTCCCATGTCAATTCCCTTTCCCCTTTTTGAAGCTTGATTACCTTCATCATCAATTGATTCATTCGTGTCACCATCTACAGCACTTTTCTCGAGCTTCTCTAATCCCTCATCTACAATTTGTTGTATTCTCGTTCTCAAACCATCACTTCTCGTAGAGTTTGATCTTAGCTGCAATTTGAACTCAGGGATCATTGTCTCATTGCTCTCCATTGGACTAGGATTAGAATCCAAAGCAGAGGATACATCATCATCATCCAACGACTTCACAGCTAATACTTCTTCCAGTAAATCAACATTCTGCATGTATCGGTCAAAAGCTTCATTTTCCACTTCAATATTCCGTTCCTTGTATTCCTGTAACTTGGCAAATCTCCATTCGTTGATAGCTACAGCATCCTGTAATCATCACATTGATATTATTTTCATACAACATACAGCACACCAAAATCATAGTACAACTAAACCAAGCATAGTTAAGTATGGTAAACCTTTCTAGTCAATGGCTTCTTCGAACGCAGTGAAAGGTGTAAATTATTGAACTGAGCAAAACTATTAGAAAGTTGTCGAAGTGATGCAACTCTTCCTGCACTTCTGAAATAAAAGGCAAAACAAAATCCTCTGCTCAGGGGGAATAGAATAATTCGAAACAAGTTTTAAGTGCTGATTGTATAAAATTAACAAGTTACTGGAAGTTCAAGAAAAGTACTGCTTTAAGAAAGTGATCAAATATAACAATATAATGCAAAAAAGGAACACAAAATATTGAGCCATTCCTGTGCGGTAAAATATCAGAAAATTGTAAACAGTCAACTAGTAAAGAGGGGAAAAAAAGTAAAGAACTAGACTCTATTTTTTAAAATAAATTAAACATGTTTCCAGTGAACCCAGCAAGTTTAAAATATAAACTAAAAAAATTTATGCAGTGCACATGTAGAGTGCTAGTGCTTATAACGTACGTTGATTGAGGTGGTTCTAAGGGCTGGTGGTCATGTGAAGAGGTACCGGATGAGGGTGTCTTGTCCGGAAACGTCGAATTAGCTTTTAACACTGCATTCAGCATAAGAAATCAGAGTGAACGATCAGGAAAATAAAAAAACTGTTAGGATCTTAATTAGGGAAAATATGAAACAAAAAGAAACTTATCAAGAGAATTTCAATCTTGGGAATAGCTTGACAGAACAATCATCTTTTTTTAATGATTTTCTTATTTCACGTCTTATTTTTACTGCTGCTTGCTAAACAATGTACACCAAAACACCCCCCCCCCCCCTCCACCAATTCATAAGTACAGCTCCACTAAAGCTGTGAAGTACTGGAATTGATACAGGAACAGAGGTACAATAAAATTTCTAAACCAGGAAACCCACAAAGGGGATCAAGTAGCACCACTACAAGTTACACTGAAATTATCGTACGAATTCTGAACTCAACTGTAGATTTGAGAACACGGGCATTTTTAATGGTAAGAGTTAAGCAATATTTACGTTCCCCCACCAAATCTGAGTGTAGGTATACACATTGGTACAGGAACAGAAAGAGAGATGGAAAAAAAGGATATTAACTTGCACTGCTACATGTTACACTAAAATTAGGATAAGAACTCTCAATTTAGACAAAAAAACTATGTACCATACAGAAAAATATCAAAATTTTGGCTGACTTCTATGGGTAGTTCTTCCAATAACAGACACAGCCAGCCAGATATATTTTTCATAATGCTGGCTAACTTTGATGGAAAAGTTCCCTAAAGGTTATGAGAGCAGTGTGTAACAGAAAGCCTTGAAAATGCTATAAGGGAATAGCAAATAGCAGGATAGCTACTAAAGCAAAACTATAAGGAACAAGATACAAAAACTATATATTGTAGATATAAAAATGTTTGAAATTTTAAAAATACCGGGAATTAAAGACAATCATATTTTACAATTAGTAAATAAATAAAAGAAAATTCGAGAGTATTGAAACCACGAATTGAACAGAAACATTAACAGAAGCTTATTGACATAACAGCGAACATTAAAAAAAAAAAAAAGACTGTGTAGTATGAACAGACCTTAGGCCACTAAAAAAATTAAACCTAACAGGTCAGCCTATTTAAGCAAATATAAATTCAATTGTTAGTATTATTATTATATTAAATTGGTTATAACTATTAAAATCATATATTATCTATCTTTAAATTGTTAAGCGTGTTAACCAACATAAAAGGTCAAATTTATAAGACTACCGCAAGATGAATTTATACGTTGTTTAAGGGCCTTAACACAAAACACATTTTTAAACAAATAATTTATTTAGTTATATTACATTTAACATATTTAGGCATATATTGCATGATAATATAAGAAAATTGTAATTACTAATAGACATATTTAGGCCTACAATACATTAAGCCTACAAGACTCTTAAAAGATCTTATAACAAAATAGGTTTTCAAACATGCTTTTATGTCAAACTAGGCAAATAGACCAGGCTCAAACCTTTCATTAAACAAAGGCCAAACTCAAGAAAGACTACCAAAACTTGGCCTAGTTCTGTCTATTTCCACCTCTGGTATTGAGTATAACGTGTGTAGCCAATACCCAACAACTACCAGTACCTAATACAGGTACATAGACCATTTAAGAGTGTTTCATGCTTCATAGCTATAAGGTAATCTTGCTTCAAAAATAAGGGGGCATTTATGGTTAATCATTCATGTGCAAAGTGAATATACTCCAATATGAATCAAGATTCTAATTGTGAATTGGAAGGCCTTTTTTTCTGATTCAATAACTGAACTGTATCATCAATTGTAAAATGCGTTATTTATAATAAAATATAGATGTGTATACCGGTAACAAAGACATAAAAGCACAAATTTAAGGGCATTTTATTATTAAGAAACATAACAAAAGTAAAAAAGTATTTCTCAAAACACATACAGTGGCATAACATGATCACAACCCATAGTAAATTATTGTGAAAAAAAAAAAGAGAAACGTACAGAGCACAATGGGGGAACAATAAATAATAGAGATAAATAGGGAAGAGTCACACACAAAGAATGGGGTACCCTGGGTCTGATTAGAGGGAAACTGGGAAAGAATCAGCCAATTCCCTCTCTTTTCAACTAATTAGGGTTCTCAGCATCAGGTCACACATGGCCTGATTCAGTTATGGTAGAATAGTGCAATTCAGGCCACAAAACCATGATGCCTACGATTTAGCAGTGACTAAAGCACCAAAGAAGTCAGCATCCAATTTGTATCAAGAGCCACTTGAATGATATTGTATAAATCATACTGTCAATTGCACAAATCATAATAGTATAATACACGATTAATAAAAAAAAAAAAAAAAAAAAACCATCCAAGCAAGAAAAATACCAAGCCACTTTCCACATCAGCCACCCCCTTCTCATCCATTTTCTTTCAAATAAATGAAACCAATCAATGGCTTCCAGGGATGATCATTGGGTCGGGTTACCCGGTGATCCACGTCAACCCAATCCAACCCAATTAAATTAGGTTGAGTTTCATTTTTTATTCAGACAAACCCGACCCAACTCAAACTAATCCACTCTTATACAGGTTAGGTGATAGGTTTAGTATGGGTGACCCAAGACCCAGTCTTATATTATTTGTGTTATAGACAAACTTTTGTTATGTTTTTCTTGTCGTGTCTTGATTTAGCTTGGATAAATTTGTTATAATTTGATTTATTGACTTACTTAAAGCCTTGAATTAATTTTTGTAAAGATGGTGTTATTTTTTAATTGTGTTGATATAGAAAATTACAACTTTTGACAAAAAAAATTGAGTTTTTCAAAATCTTAACCGAATTGGCCCAATCCAATCTAAGTCGCTCAAGAGCAGGTTGGGTTGAATAGGATTTAACATAAACGATGCAGAAACTCAACCCAACCGAATTTTTTTTAGTGGGATGGGTAATGGGTTTGCATTTGCTCAAATCCAACCCAACCCAACCCTAGAACACCCCTTGCTTCTACAACATAAACTATGACAGAAAAAACTTTTTGGTAATCAGAAGGTATTCCAGGCTTCTATTTAGCATCCAACTAATTCACCTTCCCACCTGTCTTCCAATTATTAGGTAAAGTGATCTCTCTAGTCATGACTCCTTACCCAAGCTGGGAATCGAACCCCAAATATTGGTTAAGCAACCAGAGCCAAAGAGGTTGCTTGGCTCCAAGCTTCATAACATCTCTACCTCACTACAAAACTACAAGGAAAGTGGTCGCAAAGCATGTCACAAAAAGCCAGTAACTCTCCACAACAGGTCTATGAGGAGTGGCAGGGTGCAGCTGAACTCCATTAGCCCGAAGTGTTATACACATGGTTGACAACTACACTATCAAAGATTGATAATTAGCGTTTGAGGACATCTTTCCAATTATGAGCTAACTGCGTTATATAAACATATTATTCTAGCCACAGTATCAAGGTTTTGGGGCTGACCACAACCGCAATTGCACCCACTTTTGCCTATAATTCCCACTTTTGCCTATAATTTTGGCAATGTTGAGGATCGCGGCAAAACCACAACAGCAATTTAATAGTACAGATAACGTAAAATTACAAAACTGAACTCAGCTTCGTCGATAACACTGAATGCATAGCTTAATGGTCATGATCATCATTAATCTAAGGCATGCATAACTATAACAAGTCGTCAACAACAACAACGGGTGTGTTTGGAAACATTTTCAGAAAATTGATTCTATTTGATGTGGGAAAATCAATTTTGGTTGATGGAGAAGCAAGAAAAAGTTGTTTCTCTTTTATGAATTTTCCATCTACAATTTTATTTTAGAAATTGATTTTGAGTGTCTCTAAACAATTTATTAGCATGAATTGATTTTAGGAATTGATATTGGGTGTTTCAAATTGAAACCAAACATGCACAACAAAGGACAAACGAAACAAAGAGTAAAGCAAATCAGGAAGTGGCTAAAAGGTTAAACAGCAGGAAAGCACTAAAACAGGGAAAAAGAAACCCCTAATTCTTCTGAACTAACTGAAATGATAAGCTAACGACAAATCCCTTCCCCCCCTTCCCTTAACTAGAGATGGCTTCTCACCTTATTGAACAAATCGATTAGATGTGAGATCATAATATGCGATAAAAAAAAGGTAAAGTTAAAACCATTTAAATTGATAAATCAATCATAAACAGCACAAAGCAGCACACACAGAGGGATAGTGACAATTTAAGGTAGAAATAAAAACTAAAAAGTTTGCTCTGGGTGTCCCCTTAACTACAGGGCTTCTCACCTTATTGAAAAGATCTAGAGGTGAGATCATAACATGCAAAGTTAAAACCATTTAAATCGATAAATCAATCATAGACAGCACAAAGCAGAACACACAGAGGGATAGTGACAATTTATGGTAGAAATGAGAGCTAAAAAGTTTGCTTTGGGTGTCCCCTTAACTACAGGGCTTCTCACCTTATTGAACAAATCGATTAGAGGTGAGATCATAACATGGAATAACAAAAAGCAAAGTTAAAACCATTTAAATCGATAAATCAATCATAGACAGCACAAAGCAGCACACACAGAGAGAGTGTGACAATTTATGGTAGAAATAAAAGCTAAAAAGTTTGCTTTGGGTGTCCCCTTAACTACAGGCTTCTCACCATATTGAGATTAGAGGTGAGATCATAACATGCAATAACAAAACATAACATGCAATAACAAAATCCCTTCTCCCCTTAACTACAGGGCTTCTCACCTTATTGAACAAATCGATTAGAGGTGAGATCATAACATGCAATAACAAAACATAACATGCAATAACAAAACGCAAAGTTAAAACCATTTAAATCGATAAATCAATCATAGACAGCACAAAGCAGCACACACAGAGGGATAGTGACAATTTATGGTAGAAATAAAAACTAAAAAGTTTGCTTAAAGTATCCCCTTAACTACAGTGCTTCTCACCTTATTGAACAAAGCGATTAGAGGTGAAATCATAACATGCAACCATTGAAATCAATAAATCAACCATAGACAGCACAAAGCAGCACACACAGAGGGACAGTGACAAGTTATGGTAGAAATAAAAGCTAAAAAGTTTGCTTCGGGTGTCCCCTTAACTACAGGGCTTCTCACCTTATTGAACAAATCGATTAGAGGTGAGATCACAACATACAATAACAAAAAGCAAAGTTAAAACCATTTAAATGGATAAATCAATCATAGACAGCACAAAGCAGCACACACAGAGAGAGTGTGACAATTTATGGTAGAAATAAAAACTAAAAAGTTTGCTTAGGGTGTCTCCTTAACTACAGTGCTTCTCACCTTATTGAACAAAGCGATTAGAGGTGAGATCATAACATGCAACCATTGAAATCAATAAATCAACCATAGACAGCACAAAGCAGCACACACAGAGGGATAGTGACAAGTTAGGGTAGAAATAAGCTAAAAAGTTTGCTTTGGGTGTGTGTATTTTGAGAGAAATAGAACGGACCATGGATGTGGCAAGGATTTTGATTTCTAGAACAGCATCTCTTGCAACATTCATAGGGACACCTTGAACGAGCGACATTGCCACACTGTTTGCACTTGGGCTTGTTGTGGCCGCGTTGAGACTTGGGCGGAGTAGGGGTTACACTGACGCCTAAGGTTCCGGGCTTTGGCGTAGCGTTGTTGTTGTTGGGTGTAGCCATAGAATACGGTAACACCCACCTTCACCTTTCTTATACGCGCGAATTTGAAATTGAAAATGAAAATTGGAACCCTCAAACTGAACTCAATGATAAAAAGTTAAAAACAAATGGTCAGGGGAAGAGAGGGGAAGGTGAAACACTTTTTATTCTTGGGAAGGATTTGGGTTATTGGCTACTTGCTCATTGGGCTTGATCCAGTTCAAGTTTTCTACAGAGCATTTTTATTCAGTTTATTCCTGCACCTCCATAAATTTCTGCCTGCAATCCATATAAAAGATTTTTCTTTTTTTGTCTTTTTTTAATTATGTAATTTGAAACTTAAAAATGAATTCTGGACTATATAATTTAAAAATAATTTTTATTTAAAAATTACAGAAATTAGAAATAAAAAATAACTTCCATAAGAAAAAAATAACTTTTAGATTATATAATCCAAAAATTATTTGACTTTTGAATCAAACATCCCAAATTCATTTTTAATTTTTAAATTATTTAATCCAAAAATCAATTTTAACTTTCAGAAATAACCTCTAGCTTGTTACTGATAACAATAAAACAGAAAAAAAATTTAAGTGGTGCAGATAGAAATTTATGGAATTGCAGAAAGAAACGACCAACTTTTTTAAGACTAATTATATAAGAAATAATTGTAATTTTTTATTTTGTATGAAATGAATTAAAACAAGATATAAAAAAATTAAAATAAAATAAAACTCTTCACTAACCATCTTTCTTCTAAATAACCTAAATAAAGTAAAACTCTTATAACCATCTTTCTCCTTTCTCTTCTCTCCTCTTTTTTATAGGTGTATCATAATTGTGCAAATTAATTTTTCTAATTTTATATTTGGTACTGTCTTATATTACCTTCTGATTCTGAAAAGTTATCATAAAGTATGTATAAAAATTAAATAATTAAATTAAAATAAATAGATAAAATAGAAAATCTTAATTTAGAATATTTTTTAGAGCATATCATTATTCGAAATAAAAGAGTATACCACTTCATTAAATTTATCTTTTTAGATAGCAAAAATTTTAATTTATTTTGTGCAATTTTATTATTTTTAATTTCTCAAATTATATTAAATATAAATACTAATTTAAAATGAAAAATAATATTTTTATTTTATTTTAAAATAATAAAACATTTAAATTTAGAAGAAAAAAACATGGACATCGTTTAAAAAACTATATATAAAAGTATAAAATATTTTCTAAAATTGAAGTTTAAAAAGTACTTCACAACACGACTTCACAAATTTAAAACAAACAGACTAAAATCATTTCACACTAACGATGTTGAAAAAAAAAACACATTAATTATGTATTTATTCTTATTATAGCAGATGTAACAAACCAAAAATTCAAAAAAAAATTTTAGTAACTATTAATTATAATACGTCTCCATAACATATAGAAGGTATTTCAAAATAAATTTATTTTTATAGTTCTTATATTAAAAAAATAATTAATGATTACTTCAAAATATAAATAATGAACTTAGTACAGTTTTTCTTTTCTTTTTCAAAATTACAATTTATCGTTCATATTATATTCTTATCCTAATCATTCATTTTTTCATCATAACTTTCGTATCATTTTCACTATCAGTTTCTATATGATCATCAAAAAAGAAAATAAGATGAGATAACACACAAAATATAAGGGTAAATTCATTTTTACTATAATAAATATCAATCTAAATATATTATATCTTTTGACAAAGACTGTATAATTAAATATTTGAAATATACAAAATATCAAATAAGAGGCCAAAGATCAAACTTATAACTACCATAATACATCTAGACTCTTGCTTCAAGAAAACCTAGTGTATTGGATGGATTTGTGAGACTCGACACTTCATATTGTCCCTCTTCTCCTCCTTTACAACAATAATAACTTGAGTGGAACAATCATATAAGTCATCCAGTATTGACAAGGTTAACTTCACTAGTTCCCTGAGTATGATCATCTTTTTATCATACTATCTCTCATGTGAAGTCTTTCCTTCGACTTTTACCACCTAGTTAACATCTTCTATACGAGTCAGATACTAGTAGAGTCAGCATAATCCCACATCACAAGCTTCCTTCAACACACTTGGACTCATCCTAGATTAGCATTTCCTCTTGAAAATAACTAATTTGACAACCCAAGACTAAAACCCTTTACATACATACACGCATTATCAAACATATGGTAATACATTCATGATGACACAGGAAGCACACAAGAAAAACTATTTCAAAAGATATAACCCCTTCCTTCACAAAAGATAAATGTCATAAGTAAAATCATCTTACTACATCAAAGTCATTTAAGCAAACAAACTCACATGAACCATTAAATCATACAATTCACAAAAGCCATACCCATTTCCCAAAATTTCTACTATAACAACTTTTCCAACATGTGTTCTACAAATTTCGTAACACCAACTGTGGCAACCACAAATTAATCTATCTCATCCAGTAGTTTCACCCACACTTAATAATTACAAATCACAAACCAAATTCTCATCCTCTTACAACAGTTTTAACTTTCTCTACAGAAAAGAAAATCATAACCACTGCAAACATCATTCATTATAATTTCATTTCTCTTGGAAAAATTTTCAAGCTTTATCAACATTCATACACTAAAATCAAACTCATATTTACACTTCAACAGTAAAGCATTAATCTTGCAAAGAAAAATAACTTCCTTTACTGCATAGTATTTACCTGACATTGTTTTTTTCTCCATAAACAGCTCCACAGGTTAAAACACTCTATCTACACAACAAAAGACCCAAATGACAATCAAGACACAACATTAAGGTATCAACCAAAGGAAATCTCATTAAGGACTAATGGAAGCAACATGCAAAACAAAAAGGAACTTGCATGTAGGAGAAAACAGATTGTTACATGTAAAGAATGGGTAAAATTTTGAACTAACCGTTAAGAGAAATCGAATGAGGGGTTTGGTAAAGCTCTTCTTGTAGATTACACTAGCAGTAATGAATCTTCAAAAAAAATAAAATTGAATCAGTTTTATGGTAGGAAAAGAGGATTTTTGGAAAGAAAATAAGACTAGAGAGAAGAAGGGGGTTTCTGAGAAAGGATACGATTTGGGATTCTTACAGTAAGCATCAGGATGACATTTTGTGTCATTGTATAAAAATAACTTCCTATATATAATTATCATCCTCCCAATATTAGTCAATATTATATTTGATTAATCTTTATATTTCCCTCCTCTACACTTAAACTTTGACTCTCCTACAAATATTTATAAAAATACATCTCAATCACATCTCATAGTCCTTCATCTTTAATTGAATGTCTTATCACTATATTCCTACTTTTCAAAGATTTGTAAACATCAAATAACCCCAAACAAGATACACATGGATGATTAGGGTAGTACCAATAAGATGGATTGGAGATTAAGTTTCATGATCTCTTATGCCTCGTAAGTATCCCTTAAAAAATAGGATTTACTATCTAAAAGTTTATAATTGACCTACAAACTTTGAAATAGGGATGAACACATCAACAAGTGTTTTAACTTAATGTAGCACTCTCACTAAAGCTTTTAATTAGAACATTATCTTATTTTATAATGTAAGCAATTATAATTTCTATTTTACAATAAAAAGAATAAGTATTTTCTTTCTGAATTAAATTTTTTATAATATCGTATATTCGTGTTACCTTTTTATAGAAGAAAATACTTAATAAATATTCAAACAAATAAAAATGAATGTTAAGCTATATCCATTTTTCCACATGAACAAAAAATAAATATAATTTTCACACTCATAAGAAGAAAAATAATAAATATATGCTTTTGTTTTACAAATAAATGTTAGAATGGTAACATTTACATCCAACTATAACAATAGTATATTATTATTATTATCTTTAACCACAAAAAGAAAATTAGTGTCTCCGAAAGAAAGATTGATGGTAACCATGATTAAAGTGTACCTCTGAGTGAATAAAAATCCCACCATTCACAATTGGAAGCTACAAGTGTTTATGCAGAGCTTTGAAAATATCCATTATAGTTTATATTGTTTTAGAAAATAAATGGATGTGTCAGTGTATCCCAATGAGGGGGCTCTGTCCCCTTCCCCTACGCTATTCGTCACCGCTCCAACCTACACTTTTTTCGACGCTTCTGTAATATTTTTAAATGATATTAATGATAGCATCGTTCTCTCCGCTGCTTCTAAACAAAATTTGCAACTCCCAATGAAATACATTAATTACGATGTATTCGTTTCTCACAAAACTCATCTTAAGACAATGTTCACACAAGCTTTCACCTCCATCTTAAGGTGAAATTTTTAATACAAAATTTAACTCTATTATTTGTTTTTTAATACATAATTTTCTAGCATCGGCCTAATTGATGCCTAATTTTTTATTTTTTTAATATAAAACATAATTTTATGACAAATCAATGTCCTTTTAGAATGTGTTAGATCGACTTTATCTGTTTTATTTATTTATTTTTTCACTTCTGCGTTTGTTAGCTGACGCTACTAAAGTCCTTTTGTTGAGTAGATAATTTCTACATTCAACTTTTTGACTTATTGTTAGCTGAATTATTATTGGATTCTGCAACTTAATCACACTCCTTTCGGTACATAATTTCTACATTAAACTTTTTCACTAAGTAGGGTGCTTCATACGATTCAAAGTGGCTTTATGATAAGCCTCGCACATTCTCCCTATTGTTGAGTTTCATCGAATGAAGTGCAATGTCTGTGTATTTACCCTTTTTCCGTTTGAGTACCATTTAAAAATAATAATTAAACTATTAGTTTACTTCGAACTCATCAAGTTCATAAAATTAAGAAAAAAAAAACGTTATTTTCTAAGTGATTATAATACACTCTATAATTAGTTTATTCAAAACAATGTGACAGTCATCACAATAAACAATCAAAATAGATTATCACATATTTTAAATAAAAATTACATTATTAACTAGAAAATATTATTCTATTATATTTCAAAAGGTAGACATTAGTTTATGTTAAAAGTTAATAAACTTATGACATAAACAATTTATGATAGAATGACGGGTAATCTACTTTTTCTATTATAAGGGCAGTATTGCTTATAAAAAAATTAATGAATAAATCTGACATAAATAATGATGGATATTATAATAACTATATATATATATATATATATATTCTTTTATTCACATAATATAAGATATTATATAAGAACAAATCTTTATGCGATAAGTAAATTTTTTATAATATTGTCCAATACGGAATATTTTATAATATATGTAATTCATTTCTGAATCTCTGCAAAAAAAGTTTAAAAGTCGTGAAAACGATTTGTGAATAATAGATGCTGAAACAACCTTACAGAGTTAGTTGGCACATCACCATCACCGGTACTGTTACCGTTAAATTTTTATTACATTTCTCATTTATATAAAAATCTTAAAAAATCATGATTGTGTCTAGGACAGAGAAAAAAGTTATATCCCACCTAATCCGAAGAAACTCAAAGTAAATTTAAGTATATTGGATAAGTGAGGTGAAATTGAATAAAATAAATAATTGTCATTGAGTTTGTATAATAGATCGAAAGTTTATATATATTCTATTTAATCTGAATTTATATTTTAATATTTATAAACTTTTAAATATGTTTTAAATTTTATTTTTAATATGAAATTATTTGTTAAATTTTAGTAGTCATTTATATAAAATCATATTGTATTATAATAATTACTATTAAAATTATACATGTCTACTTTTTAGTTAGAGATTCACTATATTTATGTTTTTTATTCAAAATAAAAAATTATTAAAAAATATAATTTAATATAACTCAAAAAATTCGACTGAATTAGGTAATCCAAACAATCTAAATCCAACCAAACTAATAAATTAAATCATCATATATAAATTTTAAAATATTAAATTCGAGACATGTCAAATTTGAATATGATCCAACCTGGTTTACATTCACCCCTAACTCTTTTCATACTTGCATTTAATTCCCTTCTTTTTTATCTAGGATCTTGCTTACGCATTAAATTTTATAAAAAATTTATACTAAATTGTGATATTAAATGAATTTTAACCTAATAATCATTAATATAAATTTATTTTATTTAGAGAATAAAAATATTCATAAATATTATATTTTAATATTATTAAAAATTAAAATATAATTAAACATAAAAAAAATTAAACTAATAGAAAAATAACAAAAAATAATGTTAAATATCTAAAAAGTTAAAAAATAATAAAAATATAAATTAAATAATAAAATAATTATATTTTAATGTTGTTAGATAGTTAGAAGAGATATTTTTTATGCAAAAATTAAACATCGTACCTGTCATATGTTTCAAGTCTTCACATTTGAACCTCCCACTAAGAAACTTTTTAAGTGTTAGAGAAATATTTTTTCTTGCTTTTAACACAAACCTTACAGATTTCAAAATACTTACTTTGTTTAAGATTATTACTTAGAAATTTCATAGAATATTTAATTAATTAAAAGAGTTAATTATTCCAGTTTTTAATGTAAAAATAAAAAAATCAAATATCATTAATTATACTTTAATCAGTACCTTTCAAATATGGGTTTGTTATGAATTAATAATTGTCCATTGATTTGATACATTTACTTATATGATTTTATATGATTGATACTCATATAATTCATTACTATTACTCTTTATGTAAATATTTTATATTAACTAAGTTGATTTGTTTTCTTTATGGATTATATGTTGTATCTATAAATAGGACTTTTCCTATCAATAATAATATATAGATGAGTTGCTCTCTATTCTCTATTCTCTATTTTTTTTATTCTCTTCTCTATTATCTATTATTCTATCTGTTATTCGCTTTATTTTATAACACGTTATCAACACGATGCTCCAACCAATTGAGGACTAGTGGAAGCTTTTTCTCTCCAACGACAGTGCTCTGCGTATCTCAATCCAGGCTCTTTTTAATCCTTTCTCAATTTATAATTTTACCTTATATTCTTCCTCTTGTGAATTGTTTAACTTTATCAATTTTCATCTATGTTTTATTATTTTTTATTTTTATTATGACGGTGATTATTATTATTATTTTGATGATGATGATGATGATTATTATTAATATTATTATTTTATGTGCTAGTTCTAAATATGTGAAACGTTGCAAAATTTGAATTTGTGACCCTTAATATTACAAGGAAGAATTTCTTATATTGGATTTTAAATGTTGAAATACATTTAGATGTAATGGATATTGGGATATCATTAAATAAAAAAATAAAACATCTAAGCAACTAATTTGCTCATGCGACAAAAATATTGTGAAAAAAGATTTCACAAATATTATGAATTTATTTCATGCCTATGTATGGCTGCCTGGACAAAACAATAAAGCTTTTGTTGAAAAATCATGAGATCCGCCTAATCTGCTTCATTCCCAAAAGTGAATGCAGCAATAAATGTTATGAATTTATTTCATGTCTTTGTATGACTTAACAAAGCAATGAGCTTTTGATAGAAAATCATAAAACCTATCCAAATTGGTTCTGCTCCATTTCCATAAGTGAATGCAGCAACATTTGATTTATATTTCCGTGATCGTGATCGTGATCGTGATATTGATCATGGACATGATTATAAAGAAAATTTCAAATACACATTTTGTCATTATAAGTGGCACAATAATGTGAATAACGGAAAAGGAAAATGTGAAAATATTGACAAAAAAATAAAAGTATATATTATCATTATGGTGGTAAAGACCATTTGAGTTGTACTTATTGTACACCAAAGCATCTTACAAATAATGAGAAGAACATGGAAACACACTTTGCTAATGAAGATGATGATTCTGATTATGGCTATATGGATGCTACTCTTCATGATATTATTATTTTATTTGCTAAAGCAAATGGAAGTATTGATCATTTTATTGATTACGAGAATGTTAAAAAAAAATCTAGTATTGATATTTATGTTTATATGAAAAATGAATGTTTGTACTAGTACCAAAGAATATGTGTCTTATTGATAGTGTAACAACTTATACAATTCTCAAGAGTAATAAAAGCATGGTAGGTTTGTTAGTTCCAAAGACACGTTTGAAGCGTGGTAGGCCTATTGGTTCCAAAGATAAAAACTCTTGAATGAGAAAGGGAACTAAAATGCAAAATGACCTAATAAAAAAGGTATTCATTTGACATAATTAATGGTTCGGTTCTAAAAGAACCTCAGGTACCTAAAATTGTTGAAAATGATGAGATCTCAATAAATTATGTCATGAATAATATAATATGGAACCAAAATGAAGCTAACATCGACGAAACTTTTACTTATAACATAGCGATGAATGTTATTAATGATAATGAGGATCAATAAGCAATGATCATTGAATATTGTCAGTAAAGAAAAGATTGACCAAAATGAAAATATGCAAAGAAGCATAATTATATTTGCTTGTTAAATGAAAGGTTTTTGGACGTATAGTTCGCACACCTGAAGTTGGAAGTTGTGAAACTCGTTGGGTACATATGGTTTTTTGCACAAAAATCAAATTAAGAATGATGAAGTTGTTAGATACAAAGCACAATTGGTTGCTTAAGGTTGTTCACAAAACCTTGTATTGATTTGTGAAAAAACATATTCATTAGTATTTTATGCAACAACATTGCAATATTCGATTATCCTAGTTGCACAAAAAGGTTTGCATTACATCTAATGGATGATGTTACAACTTATTCGTACGATTCTTTTGAGAATGAGAATCATATTTATATGAAAATCCCTGAAGGATTTTATTTGCTCAACAAGACAAATTCTAAAGAGGGTTATTCAATAAAATTGAACATGCTCTTTTATTGATTAAA
>Ga0214545_1001520_pt1 | contig 43551 bp, 26 predicted proteins | sample CNSS4metaG_FD_160064 | JGI IMG/M metagenome (GOLD analysis project Ga0214545, IMG submission 160064) | Root nodule microbial communities from cowpea collected in UCLA plant growth center, Los Angeles, California, USA - CNSS4 | ecosystem: Host-associated > Plants > Roots > Nodule | place: USA... | reverse complement strand
TTAAATGAACTTAATTTGGTTAAAAATATTTACTTGAAATATCAATTTTGATGGAAATATTTGTGTACATTTATATAGAAATTAAATTTGATTTCAATTTGGAGAGGGACAAAATTGCTAATTTTTATAAAAAATGGAACTAAATTAAGACAAATTAAAATAAAGGGACCAAATTGAGACTAAGGAAATGACACCTGGTATAATACTGACACGTGTCACTGTCACTGCCACGTCACTCTGCCACTGCCACGTGGCACGATGACAGCTTGACACGTGGCAATTTTTTTTTGATTTTTTTAAAAAAATTCAAAAAAAAAATAAAAATAAAAAAAATAAAAAAAATTCAAAAAATCGAGGAACTGACACGTGGCACTCCCTCTAACGCCGTCAACCTTGACTTAACGAAAAGGGCAAACGTGAGACGTTTTAACAAAAAAATGGACCATTTTGAGACTTTTAAAAATTTGGGTACCATTTTGAGATTTTGACTCCAAAATGGGGACCAAAGGCATAATTAAACCTTTTAATTTTTTAGAATACTACTAAAAGAACCGAAAATGTGCCATTTCTTTTTTATTTGAAAATATAAACTTAATACTATTGACATATGTTAGGATCAAACGTTTATCACTAGACAAAAAACTATAACTAATAGTTAGGGTGCAACTCTTTTTACTTAAGAGTATAACAACCCAAGCGTCATGATTTGATTATGACTCGACCCACTTGACCTCCGCCACGGGACAATTGATGGTATCAAGATCTATGGTTCGATAGGATTTTTTCTTAGTATGCTCTGTGGTTGCAGCGTAGTCTGATCTTCCACATCAGAAACGATTAATTCCTTGTTGTTGGAGAATCATCTTTGGTTATTGAAGTTGCAATGAGAAATTTGATGGAAGGATCATTGTTAGTGTTGTGTTGACGCGGTGAATGTGCAACTGAGTTCGTGGAGGTGCAATGACTGTGAGTCGTGATGGATTTGCAGTGAAGTTCGTGTGTGGCAAGATGCTCTTAGATTTGCGAAGGACGTCGTAGTTGGTGCTCGCATGGCCCGATGAGTGATGTACAATGGAGATCTGATCTGTGTGAGTCACAGTTTGTAGCATGTGCATGGAGGAAGTGCTCTACGGTTTATAGATTTGCTTCGGCAAAAGTCAATGGAGGTGCTATGCCGACAAGTGTTACGTCTCCAGCGAAGGAGTCAAATGACACAGTGGCTGCGAAGTGTAGATGTTCGATTTGTGGCTTTTCATAATGTTCTGTGATTTTGTATCGTGGATTGCGACATGGTTCCAACGAAGGGTGTATGGTGTTTATGCGCAAAATTAGCTAATATTTATGGAAGGTGTGTGGTGATTATACACGGGCATTGGTTAGCATTGATGCATGGTGCATGAAAATTCTTAGGATGACTTAATTCGAAGTGGAAATTCTTGGAATGGTTTGATTCGAAGTGGAAATTCTTGGAATTGTTTGATTCCAAGTGGAAATTCTTGGGATGGTTTAATTCCAAGTGGAAATTCTTGGGATGGTTGGATTCCAAGTGGACATTCTTCAAATGATTTGATTCCAAGTGAAAATTCTTCGAATGATTTAATTTCAAGTGAAAAATCTTTGGATGATTTGATTTCGAGTGGAAATTCTTAGGATAGTTTAATTCCAAGTGAAAATTCTTGGGATAGTTTGATTCCAAATGAAAATTTTTGGGACAGTTTGATTCCAAGTGGAAATTATCGGGACGACTTGAGTATGGACAATGAAGATTTGTTTATTTTAATCAGGATGAAGAAGGTTGGGATGATGAAAATAACATGTCTTGAGAAGTCCCACATTGCCTAAGATAACCAAGGGGGTGGGTATCAGTGACTATATAATGAACTCTAAGTCCATGATGTTTCTTATTTTGAGCTAGTGTTTGACTTTTCTTATTTTCTTGTAATAGATTGTTGTGAGGTGTAACAAAATTCTTGTTCTGGAGGGTATGAGTGTACTTAGAGTCAAAAGAGTTGAGAATATTTTATGTGTTATACGTAATTATTCTATGATGGTTGTGGTTTTTCTCCAAATTTGATGGTTTTCATCTTATGTTTTTTATTTTATCTATTTCTTATTAATAGGATGATTATCGAAAATTTTTCCAAAGAATGTTGAAATTTAGACTCAAGTATTATGATATATATTTCATTTACTTTTGTACGGAATTTAAATATTAAGAACTTTTTAAATTTTATTTTAACTTTTGTTTATTGTGACATATTTTATTTCAGTAATCAAATATAATATACATTTGTTTACCCCTTTTCCTTTGAAAACATACACACAAAAAAAGGATGAATGTTGTAGGTGATTAAGAAAGATATCATTTTCCTATCTCGATGTGTCATTGTTCTTGTATAAATGAATGTGCTCTTAATTTTATACATAGATGGTGCAAAAGTAGTAAATATTTTATCTTAATTTTATACACAAATGATCCAAAAGTATTAAATATTTTATCTACATATTTTATTTATTGTGCTTTTATTGAATTTTTACTTTTTGGGAGGCTTAATAAGACATAATGATGACGCAATAACATCCTAATCTTATGAAGCTAAATCACCGATTATGACTTTTAATATTCTGACGAGGGTTTTGCAGAAAATTTCATGATTTGATCGATTTGGGACTATATGTACAGATATGAATCTTCACAGAGAAGGTTTTAAAGAGTTAATATTTTTTATTGATTTTTTTATTATTTTTTAACATTAAAAATATACTGTATTAATATTTTAAATAATTTTTTAATATATTTTAAAACATTAAAATTAATGATAATCGATATATTATAAAAATTAAATAAAAAAACCGAACAAAAATCTAAATTCGACTTCGAGCCTTGAGTACCATGATGTGTTGATATTTCCAATAAACTTGCAGTGTACAGAGACAATTTCAGTGTAGAAATTTGAAAATTTCTTTTAATAGCAATTCGTAAATATTCTTCCAGCTTCCTATTTAAAACTACAGTATGCATCTCTCCCTTTTTTTAACTGATACTGTATGAGTCTTTTGACCTAATACAGCAGGGACAGAAGCAAGTTCAAGTTCCAAAACATCGTTGTGATTTATGTTCCCCACAACAAGATACTATTCAGAACAAGCAATATGAATTTAATCATGATATTATGTTCAATTTTGTATTTCCATTATTCTTATTTATTATTTTTATCAAGATTCAAATGTAGGATATGACCAAAATAATGCAAATCCTAATAAACTACAATATATAGACATCTTAGTACATTTATTCACTGTGTTTTTAGAAGACTAGCCTTTTGGAAGAATTCTTTGAAGTGGTTTGATAAAAATTTTGAAATGTTAAAACCTTGATAGGAACACCATGCAATATTAAAATTGGAGTGAAATGCACCACTATGAGTAAGAAGAAACCTTAGTACACCATGCAATATTGATTAAATAATGCCGTCCAATTGATTAGAAGAAGAAAACTAATCCAAATTGTCCTGACTTTCTCTATTCTTACTATCTAGTCTATGACAGCAATTATGTTAAATGTTATGTTAATCGTTAAAATGAAAAAAACAAAATACTATATTTTCTCCGATAATTATTTAAGTATACATTTAAAGTAAAAGCCTATATTTTATTGTATTTTCATCGATATATAGAATATAAGATTTAATTGTAAGTTTAAGTTTTATATTGGTTAAGAACGAAAAAGTTGAGTACTATATAAAAAATAAAACTTGGATTGAGAGTAACATCAATTAGGGATGATAAATAGACCTTTTCTTCTGGATATTTTTCAAATCTGTCTCTATTTTTACATTGACAGGATGTGAATACATGTATGAGTAATATCCAATTTTTTAAATTGGATACGAGGACAAAAAAAAAATATATATATATATATATATATATATATATATATATATATATAATTTCTCTTAGGATTTAGTTTGATAACCATTTGTTTTTCTTTTGCTACACACTTTTTTCTCATTTTCTTCTAATGTTTGGTCTATTTTATATCTATAAAATTCACTCACATTTTCAAGATACTTTCTTTCTTATATTAATTTTCTTTATTATTTATTTTTATTTTATTTATAAAACGTTTTGTTTTACTAAAACAATTTTTCATTAGTTTTCAATGTTTTAACTAGTTCAATATCTAAAGTTTTCTGGATCTCTAAGATACTTTCTACCTTAATTAAATATACATTTTATTTTTTTGTTTGTACAATTTTGTTCTATAGTGTATTAAATTGTTTATGAAATACATATTTGATCATTTTTACTTTTGTAATATTTTTATTTATTGATTCTTTATCATGCAGAATGTTGTAATGATTATATTTATATAATTAATTTTATTTTATAGTCCATTATCATAAATGAAATTTTACAATCAAAATTGTATAAAACCTTTTATTTATTATAATATATTAATTTAATGTCATTATCATAAATTTTAAAAGATAAAAGATTTATATCTAAATTTGAATTATTATTATTCTTACTTTCATGTGATTGTATTTAAGTAGTGTATTATAATATTTATTAATGTATAAAAAAATATATTTTATTATAATTTAGAGAAAGGAACGGACATTTAAAATATTTTTAAATTTGAATATTTATTTTATTTTTATAAATTTTAAAAATATCTTTTAATTTTATTAACTTTATTTCATTAAATTTTCAAAAGTCATGGATGTTTTTGTTGTTATCAAGTTTTATTTATGAGTAATTACGTAATATTTTATAAATTTTCATTTTTATTCAATTGTTATTTAGTTTTTTAATATAAAATTTATATAATTATCATTTATTTTTAAATATTTGATATTGAATATGTTCATTTAATATTGAATATTTGATAATATTTTTTTAAAGAATTTTTATATAGAAGTTAATTAATTGAAACAATCAAAATGCATGTATACACACTAATTGATATCATTTGTTGAGATACTGTCAATGACTTTGATGCCATTAATCGATTGATGTGTATTGATTATATCATTATGTCTTGTAGAACAAATCTTTAATAATATAGATCAATATCAGAAGTAATTATATCAAACCAATATTATTGAAGTAATCAGTATCAGATCACAGTAACATATATATCAGATCAGATCAGAGCAAACATGGTAACATAGTACATGTCATGTTTTCTCCAATACTTTCTTGTGTTTCTAGTGTGCATACACTTATGTTGTTTCATTATTTTTATACATTCTCCTCCTTTCTTGTGGGTTATCCTCTTACCGTTACGTCTTCACTAATTTTTACTTAATTTTTCCCCTTATCATGTTTCATTTTTTGTCTTCATGTTTCATATGCATTTCTCCCCTTTTTTCAATATGCAAAAAATTGAGACTTGGGAATAAGAGATGAGAAACATATTTAGAAGGAAGAGAGTTCACGTTGATAAATATTAATTTCCAAAGGATGAATATAGACACAAAATAAAACGAATTTAAAACTGTGAAGGAGGAAACACCGATAGTTCTCTTAAAATACTGTAAAAATATTAGAAGCCACAAAATAACATAACATATCAAAACTTTTAGAAAGTACAAAAGTTTCTTGATGATGTTGTTATGAGGATCTAGCCTCTCACTCCAAAGTGCATCAAAATCATACAACTTCCTAAAAGTTTTCGACAAAAAGTAATTATCTGAAACCAAGTTACTTTTCTGGCTCAGTTTTTGAATACCGGAAGCACACTCGTGTTTCATATAATTCTAAATTCATCACCAATAACATTGGTTACCCAAATTCATGACGAGGAACAAACATCTTCTGATGAGTTTTTTGTAATCATGCTACTTGATTTTAACTCAACTTTATTGAACTGATTAAACAAAGTGAAGGTTCATTTCACTAATTTGGTCTTATCTTGCCAACAATGAGAGATTCCAAACTTTTGGCATATAAAAGTTTATATGTTAATGTTGTCATAAGTTCACTTTTTGTTTAATAGCTAGAAAGTTTGCAAGTGGATATGAAGCCACAAATGATGGGGTAAAAGAGTGTAGCTTTTTGTCTCACAAGAATCTTGTTCAATTAAAATGTTGAGTATTGAACATGGGTTACTTCAAAAATTGTCTTTTAATGCATGCATGGATAGGACCTTCAACATCCTAATCCATATTCTTTTATGACCAAATCCACTAATTTCAACATTTTAGAAGACCTTGGACCATTCATTATTATTATGTGTGTACTTACCTGAATAAAGTTCATGTTTGCTTAAACTTAATGAAGCATATAATTTTCCCCATGTTATTATCTTTTCTTTGTATCAAACAGATTGCAATATCAGATTATTTTATTGCCACCCTTAAAGTAAGACAAATACTGTGAACATATTTATGAAGCTTGACACAGAATTAGAATACTGGATCCCACCATGTTGATTATATTCTATTTCCGGTCCCAATGTTAACTTTAATTATTCAAATTCAGATTAATGGTTCTTGGCCAGAGTGCACCACATTCTGGTTATCATTTCACACTCTACTATGTATGAGTATATAGGTATAAATAACTTGAAAAAAACTTGACAAATTCCAAGTATTATGTCATTACATAATTGGTCTACTTGCATTGAAGTGAAAACCTAAAAAATGTACAACTTCTCTACTTTCAAATGTTTGAAAACCCCTTTTTTCAGTTACACATTCCGATGTAAAAAAACAGAAGGGGAAGGAAATGGTGAATAAAATAGTCATGTATTTTCGATGTAGTCTTAAATTTATTTTCTGAATGATTTTCGAACATGAACAAATCAACATATGTATACCATGTGGGAAATTGAGATAAAAAGAAAAGAAGAAGCAAATAATGGAGTGATTGATTTGAAAAGAAAGATGAGCATGGGCAAAACATGGGTTGAGAAGGTTGTATTTGGCTTTATTCCTACCATAGCAATACCATAGTCCAATTGCAGAAAAGTCCAAGAAACAGAACATGCATGAACACAAGGTGAAGAGACATAATAAGACCAACTTGATTCTGCTATTTGGTCTCTTCTTCTTGGACCTAATCATCTCAATAATCAAATTTCTTCACCCCCCTTAATTGACAGCCTGTTTTCACATTACTGCCTTACAACTATATGCCTCTAAGTTTCAATTTCTGAATCATTGCTCCATCAACAAACCCCACTTCTCACAGTTCCTTCCACCCTTTTTTCACTCTCACAATGGTATCATAACTTTTAATCTTGTTGGAAATACAACTATGAGTTTAAATCCGTCGTTGAGTAGAAATGAGAAAATTAAGTATTATTGTTCCGATACATTTAATAAATCACACGTCGCGTAGAAGTCGAGATCAAACGTAGTTTAAATATTCATTCTTCCCTTCACCATCTGAGACATCTTTTAAGGACAAAACCGTGACAGAATTCCACGCTTCAAAACGGACAATACCTTGAAAACACGGTGGTTCATCCTAACAATGTTGCTGGACGGACTTGGATCGGTTCGGGTCGAAACACATATAAACAACAACACTCGTGAATTGAATATTTTAAAGTTTTGGATTGAAGACGGTGTTAATTGTTATATTTTAAAATTTTGAATTGAAGACGGTGTTAATTGTTGTATTTATTAAATTCAAGTTTAATCGACGTACTGTCTACTGATGATCTCCTCCTGAAAAGTTACATCAAATTTAATTTGAAGTTTGAATCAAGATTTTATTATTATCTTGGAATCAAATTATACAAATGCAAACAAATTACGCAACTTTGTTTGTGTATATATAGAATGGTGAAGTGGTGATGGAAGATTGAAATTCGTGGATGATTATGACATGATTTTAGCTTCCAAGTCATTTCATGCCTCTAACAAAGAACATTCCTCAAGTTCAAATGTGAACACATTGAAATTCATCTCAATTAATTCCAAACAAAAATGGTTATATACTTATGTGAATGGAGCCACACGCAACTAGCTTATGATGGAACGGTTTTTCCTTGCACGTTCAACATTTTTTAGTATGCTTAAAACGCAACTTTTAGAAATAGATTATCACAAAAATCACGATTTACTCAAATCAATTCGGATTACGTGATGTACTATTATTTTAACCCGTTATTTTGGGAACATAGAAAATGATTTGACACCACCATTAGAAACAAGGTCAAAAAAAAAATAAACCTATTTATAATTGTAGAACATAGAATCATTCATATCTTATCCTTCTTTACGTGGATTGATATAAAAAGCAAGAGCAATGCAAAAACACACAAATTAAGACAAATTAGGGTTGGCTAGGGGGCCATCACTCACACACAAGGCAAATTGAAAGCACATTTTTTTTTTCTTCTCTTTCATGTGACCTAACCAATTTAAACATCAACCATAATCTTCTTATCAAGATCACCTTGCTGGATCCCAATCATGAATATATGACTCAATTTTTAATTATTATTGTAGAATATAATCTAAATCTTTCTGCAAAAAAATTATTAGATAGGAATCAAACACAAGATTTCTTTCTCAACACTATTTATTAGATTCGGTAGTTGAACTAGCTCTTTTTGGAATGATTTGAGGTAAATATTTATTGGGTTTTCCTTACGATGAGTGTTTGCATAAACCTAAGGGTTTATTTTAGTAGACTCTTACTAAAGTTCTGATTAATCATGTTTATTTTATTTGTAATTGTACTAAAAAAGTTATACTTATATCACTGTCCAAAGTGTTGTCAAAATAATTAAGTAAAATTGGTTTCAATTCGTTAATCATCAAGTTCTCATACATTCGACCCTCATGATTGAGAAAGTATATATATTTTCACTAAAACTAATTAACTAGTTTTCTGACAGATATAATAAAGTCTAGAAATACTTCACAACACATTAAATAAACTCTTGTTCACCACTAAATTAAACTGTTCTGATTAATTAACATTATATCAAACATTAGAGATAGCATGATGTCACTTGACTCATGATTTATCATATTTAACTCTTCTCATTAACTTATGTTAAATATGCCCTATATGTTTACTCGAAAAACTTAACTTAAAAGAACTTCATAATTCATTTTGATAATTAAGTGAAAGATTTAAGTGAGAAAATATATATGCTTTTTTTTAAAATCTTAGTGTGAGTCTAAGTGGTTAATTTATCAAATGAGATTAATTTTCTTTTGAAATTATTCGATAGAAACTAATTTTTAAAATATTATGGGATAGGTGAAGTAATGTGAGGAAAGACAAATTTAAGAGTGTGAAATCGTACTAGTTTAGACATAACATTAAAATTTATCTTATTTGAAGTGCTATAAGTCGATACAACTTCAATTTTGTTTTTCAATAAAATCGTTATACGTGACAAAACTTCGGTATGAAGCAATTTTTTTATTTTTTTTAAGGTAAATTCGTGTTATCTCATACGACTTCACACTTGAATTGATTTCGTGATATGATTTCACACTTACAAATTTGTCTTCCCTTCCACAACTTCACCCAATCTTAAAATATTTTAGAAATTGGTTCTCATTGCGTAAATACAAAAACAAATTGACCCTATTTAATCAATTAAATCTAAGTTTTACATCGAATAAAAATAAAAAAGTTAAATAACGAGACAAAACTTACAAATCTATTATACATTTTTTATTAGAATAATATCGATTCTTTGTATAAACTGACTTCATGTTTCATTAATCGGTGTCATATCTTTTAATGATGTGAGGTGAATGAAGGGTGAGAGCAGAGGAGGTGTAGGAAAGGAACAGGTAAGAACAGTCATTCCTTGAATGGGACCGGTTGGTGAAGATTCCACACACTCCAATGTGTTTGGTTGTGGAATAAATGTCTAATAATTGATAAGAACTCACCAACGCAAAAACACAGGAGATATCATGTGTTGGTGTTTGGTTTTTATTTTTTAATTGTTTCGGAGTTGAATAAGCATGCATGCAGCTTTATATAATATGCTTTTGTTGCTGCACGTAGTACCTCTTCCCAGTTATTAGATTCATATTTAAATAGTGGCATAGTTTTTGGACTCTTATGCCATGGTTCCGCACTTTACGCTGCTTACATCAAATAAACTTATGCAACAAACTATTGTGATGGAAAAGAGATTAGACAGTGATTCGTTGCTTGGTTCAATTTTGGAAAAAAATAAAGGTTGGGAAAAAAGATGCTTTGATTTTACCAATGACCATATACAAAATCAGAGTCAAAAACAGCCCAAAAAAGCAAAAGCTATTTGAGAACGTTCGGTCCCAATGAATTCGGAAGAGAAAACAGTTGAAGTCTTCAGTTTTCACACAAAGCATGCTTTTTCATGTTGAAAACCGTGTTCAAAGGGTGAATCCATCTCTTCGTGAAAAAATCTGCTGAGTGTGTTAGGTAATGAAAGTAGAAGAAAAATAATTAATGGAAACTTGCATTGATATTGGTTCCAGGAAATGTGAAATTCACTGTTTTAGGTGGTTGCAGTTTCCATCTTTTTTAAATTATATATAACTAGGTTCCACTTCCACAGAGGAGTTATAAAATATTCTGCAAAATATTTGTGTGTGTTAGTATTTTGCAAAATTCTAAAATATAATTTGAGTTATTAGAATATGTTGTAATAAAAAAGTTATGAAAAACAAATCTTTAGAATTTGGTTTTCAATTTATTTATTTTTTCTGTTTATTACTTTAAAAGATATTAGAAAATAAAAATGGAAAAGGAAAATTACAGGAAAGTTAAAAGTTCATATATGTCTTATATGTAGACGAAATAGTAATACTTAAAAGTAATTTTGTAAAAAATATATAAATTAAATGACAGAATTCTCATTTTTCTTTTCATAGATATAAAACATTATGGTAAAATATGGTAAGATGGGGCTTGATACTAGAGAAAAAAATTATATAAAAAATACTAATTTTTCATAATTATGAATACTCATTGTAACTAGAAAAAATAAATTATGTTAATTTAAGGAAAAAATATCACCAAAAGTAGTTTAATATATTTAAAACAATTTTACAAAAATTGAGGTGAGGTTTTTGGTGATACATTTAAAAAAGAGAAAGTTAGAATTAACTACCTTGCAAAAGCGATTTATAAGACAAACTTTACACTACAAAAATGTTAAAGAATAATGTCAACCAAAAGTGATGCTAGAAGGCAAAAGAGCATGCTAATTGGAATCTTGCATCTGTTTAGAGTATGATAGAGTGCATATTTTTTCCCCATTTAATATTTAATTTTGAATTTTATTTTTAAAAGATTAATTTAATTAGAATTTATGATAATTAGGCTTTTTAAGCTTGTAAGATAGCAATATCTTAAAAAAATGCTTTTTAGTTGCATAATTATATTTGGATATTTTAATGCTTGTTAATGTATTTAAGGTTAAGCTCATTTAAGGTGTAAAATAAATTGATTAAAGTTATAAAATTCCTTCAAATAAGACTAAAATAAAAAAAATTCAGAAAATTGTATTTTGTAGCGTTGAAAGAGGAGTTGGCAAAAAAACGCATCAAAGTTACCCATAGTAGCGCTAGCTAGCATGGAACACTAATTTGAATCAAAGTAAGCATCGACTACGTCGATGCTAAAATATATAAAAAAGGTATAACAACCCAATCACATTCTCTAGTACCTTTGTGATCAACAAAATATGAATAGAGTCTCCAACACAAGCGTCTGTCATAAACACGAACTCAGAAACAATCGAGAAATTCATTAACTCAATCAATCACACAATATAACAAATGTTTGCCACAATTCCAAGCCCTAGTCGAAAATAGTAGTAGTGGCAGTACAACAACATACGAAAACCCTTGTGCAACACCGTATAGAACGATCGAGATTTTGTTAAGTATCATGTTGCAAAAGGCAACTTCTAATTTGGTGTTGGGGAAGCACAGGTTCAAGATGGTTCATCAGAATCTCGCCTAAATCTAAGATTGAAGGTGGAAGGGGAGATGATGCATTTTGTGTATGTTCCCTAAGTGCATAATGATGTCTAGTATGCTTCTCTAAGTAAGGCTTATGGCTATTGTCCCTGACCTTGACCCATGTGAGCATGCAGGTTGTGCCACAACACTTGTTCTACACTCTAATAATGTTGCACTTTTGGCCGACACTATTTATTTGAAGCTAATATGCATCATTCTTGTACTATTACATCCATTTATTACTATAATTTAGTCACATTTCTACTCAATAAAGATTTCCAATCATTAATGGAAAAATAATATCAATAATGTCAATGTAAGATAATTCTAGTCAACATTAATTGAAAAATCCTAACTTGTATCAATCAAAAAATATTTCCACTAAAGTCATTTAAAACCCAAGATGACAACGATAGAAAAATAGTCATACAAAAGTTAGACAAGAAAGTGCTTATTTACCTTGGTTGGAAAATAATACTAAACTCCTTGGCCAAAATAGTTTTGATAAAAATTGGTTGAAAAATAACTTTGATTGGCATCAACTAAAAATAACCCTAATTGAGGTCAAATAAAATAATTATGTTTTGCATGAGGCTAAAAAACATCATTAAAGTTGATGGAGAGAATTTTGACATTGTCAAAAAATGAAGTTAACGATGTTAACAAAAAAATTAACTTTAATTAAGTTTGACCGGAAAGAAACCTTATTGTCATTAATTAAAAATTTGATGTCAAGTCAAAGGCGTCGTAATAGAGGTTCAGTTGGTGAAGATTAATATCAAGTCGAAAAGAGATTATGAAGAGAATATTCATGTACTAGACTAAGCTTTTGGTCATAAACAATCTGATCAAGACAATCTTCTTTCAATAATTTAATCCATGATAGTCTAGTTTTCACTGACCAAAAATAGTCTTGACAAGATGCCTTATTGTTTTAATCATAAAAAAACATATCAAGTTTTGATAAACTAATTATTTGCTGTTGTTTATCAAATTAAATAATTCAACCATCAAGAGAAGACAAACTTAGTCTTTATCGAAAGTTGATCCAATAGAAAATGTAAGATTCAAGACAAAGCTTATGATAAGATGCAAATTCAAGTTTCAATTTATCAATCCAATTAGAAGTCATCAATAGTTGAATTATATATCCAATAAAGCTTTCGAAATAACAAACTAACTTTCACTATACGAAAAACAAATATATCAATAGCCAAAATTTGTCGATAATCATTGAAATTCGTCAATAAATCAAATTATAACGGCTTACTGAACAAAAATTCCTCAGTAAAATGTGTGTTGATAAGTTTCACTGATGGTTAGAAAATTCCATTGATAATTTGCAATGGCCAAACTTTTCTAGTAATTATCAATCGAAAATTATCAATCAAAAATTACTGACAGACAAAACTCATCGGTAATTATTCATTGATAATATCGAAAACCAAAATTTGTCACTAATTATCCGCTAGTAATTATTGTTATATTTTGGTTGCAAGTAAGAAATTTGATTTTGTCTTTTTCTTCCTCTCCTCCTCTTTTTCTTTTTCCATTTTACTTCTTCTTCTTCCCTCTCCTGCTCCATTGTCATCGTCGTCATTGCATCTGCCTTCAACTCCTCCTTCTCCTTCATCGTTGTCATCTCTATAGTTACCGCTGCAAGCTTTGCCTATGCCACCATCGTCAACACCTCTTTTCCTCCTTTTCCTCCTTCTCCTCCTTATCATCTTTTTCTTCCTCTTTTTCGTCCTCGTTCCTCCTTCTCTCCTTCTTCCCTTCTTGTTTTACCTATCATTAATTAATTTATAACAAATACTTCATCAAATTTAGCAAAAAAATTGACATCTATTTTACCGTCAGATTTTAAACAATTACAATTATAACCAAATTTACCGATGAATTTTAAAAAGTTGAATTACCAACGAATGTATCAATATATTCTCAAAAAGTTCAATTATCGATTGATTTATCGATGAATTTTAAAACAAAAATCCATTACCGAAGGAATCATCAACAATTTTTTTTTTTTAAAATCTATTATTAACGAATTTTACCACTACATGATCAAAACACAAAGTGAAAAATTTAACGCCCATTTTACTGACAAAATTTACTAATGGATTCATTACTAACGAATATCTCTGTGAATAATACTAGTTTGCCGAAAAATATTATATTTTACCAACATTTTTTTTTCGGTAAAATTTCATTGATGATTCTACGTTTTCTTGTCATGTGTCTTACTACTTTATGTAACAATTACTGTTGTTAATACTAAGTAGGGCCAGCTCAAGGATAAAGCGAGTAAAACACTTGCTTTAAGCCTCCAGCAAAAGAAGGCCTCAAAAAATTATTTCTTTTACTACTAATATTTCTCTATTGAATTAATAATAAAATTATGTTTAAGAAAAAAGGCCTCAACAATTTTTTTTAGTATACCTCTGTTAAATTAATTATAAAATAATGTTTTAGAAAAAGAAAGGCCCCAAAAAATATTTTATTACTAATATAGCTCTATTAAATTAATTATAAGTTTATGTTTGAAATAAAATTTAATTAAATTATTATTGTCTAATAATTTTTATCGGTATTAAAAATGATAATTAATGAGTTAAAACTTTTTTTTAGTAAAATATAATTTTTTTACAAAAAATAGAATGATTAGATATCTTTAATCTCTTATAACCATTATGTATTTTTTTTTTCATCTCTTTGTGACTTCTCTTGTCTTTCCTTACTTTATTCCCTTCTAAGAGTCACTTTTTTAGGGGTTTTACCATATTACATTCCTTGAATCTCATGTTGTTCGTGTCTATAAATTATATATGTGTTTCTTTTGCAATTTTGTTTTTTTTTTTCGATTTACCATTTTCGAAAGTTTTTTTTTTCATAAATCTTGCTCACTTACTATCGAGTTGAGAAGAACAATATTTTTTTTGAATTATTTTTATTAATGATTAATCTTTATATAAACTCTACAGGTTTGTGAAAAAATTGAGAATTGAGAAGGAGAAAGAGGCTTGAAACTTCAAGATACTACAAGTCTACTATCAAGTTTACTTTCTTAACAACCAAAACCAGATTTTATTGTTTTAATTCATTTGTTTTATATACTTGTCTTTAGTAGTGTTTTATATATTATAATTTTTTATTTTATATAAAATATATAGATATGTCAACTAGAACATTTGAATCAGACTATTCAAAAATTCAAAAGAAGAGAAGAATTGAGGCATTAATTGCATCACAAAAAGGTACTATGAATAAATTTATAAACATAGAAAAGAAAAAATGAATTAGAAAATACAGGTGAGTGCACTTTGAAAGAGAAGTAGTTAGTGATAAGGATAATTTTGATTCTCAAATCAATGACAATGAGGAGGAGATTGAGAGACTAAATAATGATTCTACTTTTGACAAAAATATATATGATCGAAGTCAATGGAAGAATATTGATACAAATTTGAGAGATTTATTGGTAGAAAAAGTTTCTATTAAAATCACTGATATAGATTTTCCTAAGAATATACATTCTAGGCACTTTTCTTCATCAAATTATATTCAAACACTGCCTAATGGAGAGAAATACGAAAGAAGATGGCTAATTTATTCTAGAGATTTAGATAGAGTCTTTTGTTTTTGCTGTAAATTATTTAATGTTGTTTCTTGTACAAGTAAACTAGTTAACGAAGGTAGTAATGATTGGAGAAATCTTAGTAATAAGTTGAAGAGACATGAAATATCATCAAATGAGCATATTACTAAAATGAATGAATGGATTGATTTGGAATTGAGATTGGAAAATAAAATAAAACAATAGACAAATATGTTCAAAGAACAAATAAATAGAGATAGAGAACATTGGAGAAATGTGTTGTTAAGAATTATTGCAGTTGTTAATACTCTTGGTAAAAATGACTTAGCCTTACATGGAAACAATGAAAAGATTTATCAAGAAGCTAATGTAAACTTTTTAAGTCTAATTGAAATGATTGCAGAATTGGACCCAATTATGCAAAAACATATTCGACGAATTAAAGATGATGAAATTCACAACCATTACCTTGGGCATAATATACAGAATGAGTTGATAAATTTGTTAGCAAGTGAAATCAAAACAAAAATTATAAAAAAATTAGGGATGCAAAATATTATTTAATCATACTTGATTGCACCCCAGATATAAGTCATCAAGAGCAAATGTTATGTGTATTACACAGTGTAGTTTAAAAGTAGATGATACAAGTGGAAAAGGTCTTTTTGATGAATTAAAAAAACTTCAACTTGATATTAACGATCTTAGAGACAAGGATATGATAATGGATCTAATATGAAAGGAAAACATCAGGGTGTGTAGAAAAAATTTCTTGATATTAATCCTAGATCATTTTATACTCCGTGTGGTTGTCATATTTTAAACTTAGTACTTTGTGATATGGCTAACTCTTGTCCAAAAACTACATATTTTTTTGGTGTGTTACAACGTATATATGCTTTATTTTCTTCTTCTACAAAAAGGTGGAAAATTTTACAAGACCATATACATAACTTAACTCTTAAATCATTATCACAAACACGTTGGGAAAATCATATTGAAAGTGTGAAAGTGGTAAGATTTTAAACTTCACAAATAAAAGATGCTTTATTTAAATTAGCTGAAGTTAGTGAAGATCCTAAAATAAAAAATGAAGTTGATTGTTTAACAACTTATGAACTAGAAAACTTTGAGTTTTTGTTAGGCAAGAATATTTGGTATGACATTTTATTTGTAGTTAACTCTATTAGTAAGAATTTACAATCAAAATATATGTGCATTGATGAAGCTATTGAACAATTAAAAGGTCTTCTTTCATTTTTTGAAAAGTACAGAGAAAATGAATTTGAAAATGCATTGATTTCTTCCAATGAAATTGCTTTTGAAATGAATTTGATGAAACAACTTGATGAAAATGTTGATAATGAAATTGTAAAATCTCTTCGAGAATCATTTAGAATTGATTACTTTTTGTATATTGTAGATAAAACAATTACCACACTTCAAAGTAGATTTGAACAATTTAAAATATATGAAGATATTTTTGATTTTTTATTTAGTGTTAAAAAATTAAAGTCACTAGATTATACATTTTTGAAAGAAAAATGCTTAAAGCTTGAAAAATCTTTAAAACATGATAATTTGTTGGATATTAATGGATTTAATTTATTTTCAGAATTAAATATCTTAAGAGAAATTATACGTGTGGAAAATGATAAACCAATTGATATTCTTAATTATATAAAAAGAATAGATTCTTTTCCAAATGCATATATAGTTTATACAATAATGTTAACAATTCTCGTGCTAGTTGCTTCAGACGAAAGGAGTTATTCAAAGTTAAAGATAATAAAAACTTATTTAAGATCAACAATGTCCCAAGAAAGATTAAACGGTTAACCCTATTATCTATTGAAAAAAAATGTTAAATGAAATAAATTATAACAATTTAAAAAATAGTTTTGCATCGAAAAAAGCTCAAAAAAATAAATTTTAAATAAAAAATCTCACTTTTAAGTTTGTTTTAGGTCTCCCAATCTCTTGAGCCGTCGTTACTAAGAAGAGATGATCAATGTAAAATATATCTTAAATATAATAACTTCACTGTAATAAATTTTTATGTTAACTAGAAAACTAGGATGTGAAATGCATGAGCTTTTTTAGAGTACTAGATTATCGGATTGTAATATATATATATATATATATATATATATATATATATATATATATATATAAAAAAAAAAAAAGTGTTATATCTTTGTAAAGTTATTGACAATAAGAAATATTACTTAACTTTTCGTCTAAGACTAACACGTCTTTTCAATAATAAATGTAAGAAATGAAATAATTTTAAAAATTTTACATTTATAATTTTTTTTAGTAAAATTTGAAATTTCATAATTTTTAATAATCAAAATAATTTTAATAAATCTTTAAAATCTTAATTTTTGTAAAAAAATCATCTAAATAATATATTTAAACATCAACTATTTCAATTTTCTTTTTAAAAATAAGTTTCTCCCTATATTTTTTCAATCCACACACAAATTACATTGGAGATTATAAATTAAAATGATGATAACATTACAACTTTATAAAGTTTTTATGGATTAAAATTTTAGTCCGCTTTTTAAGTTTTATCTCTCTTTCATACACGAAATTTAAAAATAAGGGAAACTTTTCGTATTAATGAAACTAAAATTAACTTCAAGTAAAGTTGTATATAATCATCTTAAATGCACAAAAAAAAAAACTTGTTTATTACGTTTAATTTTTAAATAGTCTTTCACAAAACAAATTAAAAATGGTTTGGTTACCAAACAATGATAGTTATGTTAAAAATACACTAGATATAGTTTTAACAGTAATTAAACTTAATAATTTTGTTCTGAATAATAATATATAATTGAGTGAGAATGTAATTTTCTTTTATGATTTATTTATTTATTTATTTCCTCATTTCCTTCTTTTGAAGAAACCATTGATTTATATTTATCAGCTCCTTTGATGTCACCTTTATTAGGAAAAAAATATTGAAAGAAGTTTTTCTTAAAATAGTATTTGATAAGTATTGGTGCAAAAGTTTCTTGTTTTGCATTAATTAGGTTCGTTATGTATAGATCAATAATTCATAATTCAATAAATTCATTCATATCTAAGAAATAAAAAACAATTTAAGTGAATGGATTAAATTCTGTGATTAATGATACTTTTCTTCCCCTCAATCTATTACATTTAATTATTAAATTATTAAAAATTGATATAACGCTTTTCTTTTCTTTTGCTGTGAAAGTCCCTTTCTTCCTCTTCTTCTTCCTGTTCTCCATCATTACTTGAAACACCAAATATATATTATATAATATTAAAATAGATTTTTAAATTTTAACAAAATGTTTAAAATGATAATGAAATTAAAAATTATTAACCAATTATTATTGATGGTTTTAATTAATAGGTCATATATGGATGACTTAAATTTATTTAACACATTTCAATTTAATGGATCATAAATGAATTAAGTAATGGATTATTATTTTTCATTAGTTATAATTGAAGTAAAACATTATACAAGTAATTCCATTTACACCAACAAACCCATAAAAGTATTTTCTTTTAAATAATGTTTTTTACCTTCAAATATTCTGATTTATTGTTTTTTAATTTCTATTTTGATACATAGAATGAAATTAGGCCACTGTTCTTAGTAATAAAAGAAGATGCAATTATTTCATATCAGGTAAAAGTGATGGAGTGAAAGAAAGTTTTCACATTACCTTATTATCATTAATAGAAAATGAATTTTAATAATTTTTTATGAATATTAAACATTAAAATTAAATTAAATTTAAATATATTATTTTACTCTAAAATTATCGATAAAGATTTAAAACTATATATATACCTCACATTCAAATACTTAAAGTATAGAATTAGGGGTCAAATTATTATAAAACTTTATCTATTTAAAGTTTGATTAGTGAAAGACTTGTTCTTTTTATTCTGTAGCATAAAAAGGACGATAGCATTTTTTTTTTCTGGCTCTCGAATTACATGAAAGGGAATAATCGGGCCCTAATGAAGTTATGCAACTGACCCATATGCATGTGAAGAAGTTTTATTTTATTTTTTTCTAAATAAAGGTCATTTGTATTTTTTTTGTAAAATAATTTTGAAAATAAATAATAATCATAAATGTTTTTACCTGAAATTCAAACTTTTTGGTGGTGTTCTTAACGAGGTAGAATATTCAACGTTTTAGTGTATGATTGAGTTAATGGATTAAACTAAGGAGCGAACATCGCACTAACCATAAATAATTGCAATTTCTCTAAATAAAAATTTATGTGCGATTAAATTGGAGAAATTAGATTTTTGATCACCCTGGTATGATTGTCACCAAGAAAATGAGTAAGAGTGTGAATTTCATAGAAAGACAATAACAAATATGACAGAACAAAATTCTCTTATTCCCATAAACAGTCTCTTATTTTCTTTATGTATTTCTTGTACTTGAAGTTAGGAGACAATTTTTTTTCTTTTAAAGTTGTTGGTACAATTAGTATTTTTTTAGAATGGTCGTTTATTAGGCTAATCCAATCACAATTCCGTCAAGAAAAGTGTGGTTAAGTGGAAGCTTCAAAAATGCAAAAACAAGATGATAGAAAAGAATTGAAGGCTTACCAAAATCCCGGGTGGTGAAATGGTTTTTAATTTTTCTTTCAAAAGATTTTTTTTCTTTCCTGAAGTTCTTTAAAAGAAGATAAAGTAATAAAAAATTGCACAAAAAAAATTATACAGTTCAAATGATCACACATTAGGAGAGTGGAATAGATGAATGCCATAGAGGAAGTTGAGTGGCATAGGAGAAATTGCCTAGAAAATATTTAGTATGGTAATATTAAACGAATGATATAAGGGAAAGGGACTAGACAAAGTTTGTGGCAACCTTGACAAATGTTAAGCATAAGAACAAAATAGAGGTATAATATGATATAGGTAAGAATTCAGGTTTCAGGCTAAACATTATAGTAGACCATGAAAATAGACGAAATGAGAAAAATATTAGAATGAGCTAAGTGTATAACTAAGCGAAGGGAGTAGACAAGTCTTGCATAGTCAAGTGGAATAGGTGATAAGTCCTAAAATGCTCAGGATAACTGTTATATGTAAGTATTAAAGTATAAGAAAGAAGGCATACAGGTCAGAAGGACAAGCTAAGTATAAACACAGACAAAAGGCATCAGACGAAGTAAGTATAAATGATATGTTAGACGTAGTGTTTGACGAAAGAAAATGTTAATATAAGATGGCCTATTACACACTCCAATAGACAATATGTAGATAAGAAGACTATATGATGGGTGATCAAACAAATTAGTAGATGGTGTGAGTAAAGTATTACACAATAGGCAAGGATGAGTATATCAGACACTCTAGTAGATGTTGTTTGGTTAGGCTTAACAGATGATATGTGGTTACACATATTAGACAATAGCTAGCTTGAGCTACAAACAATACAATGATAAGAAGGTCAAATGATAAATGTGTAAGGAAGGAAGCTTAAATACGTCGAAGAGATAAAGTAGGTAAGTTATAGTAAGCAAGGCATGAGTAAATGAGAGAAAATGTACAGTATGATGTGAAACTTGATTCCTCAGTATTATTATATTATTTCTCTTTTAATTATGTCATAAAAAGTTATAACTGATGTAACATATGTCCAAAATATTACAAAAATGTCAACAACAATTTTAAAGTAAACAATGTAAAATTTTGATGTAAAAACATCAATTTGCACTAGTTCATGCTTCATTTCATAAACCCTATTCTTTTGTCGCCACTATTTCTCTCTTCTCTCTCTTACCTTCTCTTTTGTCGAGTTTCATGTTTGTAAGGTTAGGGAATATTTTAACATCACAACACAAAAGTGTCAAAAATAATTGTTGAACCAATTACAAGTGAAATTTGTTGTAGTAAACACCATAGGAAGCTTAAATTAGGTAAGAGAAGCTAATTATTCTATTGATTTTTTGGGAGATTTATTAATTTCAAAGAAAGTTGTATGCAATGCAAAATTATGTTCATGTTGCTTGCTTATTTTGTAAAACAATTAAGGATCTTTAAGATTTAGGATTCTCACACAATAAAACATAATAGAGCACTAACCTTGATCCACAAGAGATCTTATGAATATGTGTTCTTCAATTTGTAATTTTTTTGTGCTCTTCAACCACCGTTTCTCAATCTATCTCTTTGCCTTTCTTTTCTCTTCTCACACGTTCTTGATGGGTTATTGTGAAAAGAACCTTATAGCTAGAGACAAAACCTCAATCCCTTTTATAAACCAACGTCCATCAAGTTGGCTTTTATTTTATTTTTATTTTATTTTATTATCACTTCCCATAATAATAACCAATAGGTCTTTAAATTTAAATTTTATTAAATCACAACTGAGTCCATCATAATATTTCAAATGAGTCATATAACAAAATTAATTCATCAATTAATTCTAACATTCTCCTACTTGACTCATATGATGTCATAACATTATGTGATTTAATACATAAACATAATATGCATTAAAAGGACTTACATAAATTGGTTCCATCATTATTCAACATTAAAGATACATAAATAATAAGGGTCATTGCGGTCACACATCATTCGGTCAACATGATCCCTTCCATGTACTACTATATCATCCATTTCTCCTAAATATGATCTTAAAACAAGAAGTTCATAATGGGTTCAAACATAATGTATGAAATGACAAACTACTTCGCAATTTTTCATGAAATCGCTCCTCCGGCTAAAAGATACATATAACCAAATGTAGACATTCTTGAATCCACACAGTCGGCAAAGTCTAAATCCATATAACCTATCACCTCAAAGTGATCAGAATTTCTATAAGTAAGCATGTGATTTTTTGTTCCTTGTAGGTATCTTAAAACTTTCTTTACAACTTTCCAATGCTCCAGTCCTAGATTACTTTGGTATCTACCAAGCATACCAACTGCAAAGTTAATATCTGGCCTCATACAAGTTTGAGCATACATCAAACTCCCAACAACAGATGCATAAGGGATATCTTCCATCTGTTTCCATTCCAAATCATTCTTTGGACATTGCATGAGACTAAACTTGTCTCCTTTCTGTATTGGAATGGGAGATGTTGAACATTTATTCATTCTGAATCTCTCTAAAACTTTATTAACATATGTGTTCTGAGACAAACCTAACAATCATTGTGATCTGTCACGAAATATTTTTATTCCTATCACATAGTATGCCTCACCCATATCTTTCATTTCAAAGTTATTAGAGAGAAATCTCTTAGTCTACTTAATAGATCAAGACCATTAGTCGCAAGCAAGATATCATCAACATATAAAATCAGAAATATAAACTTACTCCCACTGACCCTTAGATATATACACCGATCAACAATGTTTTCCTTAAATCCAAAGGACACAATAATATCATTGAACTTAAGATACCATTGTCGAGAAGCTTGCTTAAGTCCATATATTGATCTCTTAAGTTTACACACCATGTATTCCTTTCTTTCTTCAGAACCCCACCGATTGGTCCATACAAACATCCTGTTCTAAATCCCCATTCAGAAAAGCACTTTTAACATCAATTTGATGCAACTCAAGATCATAATGAGCTATTAATGCCATAATAATTCCAAAAGAATCTTTCTCAGAAATAGGCGAAAATGTTTCCTTATATTTAATGCCATATTTTTGAATAAAATCTTTGACAACAAGTCGGACCTTGTAACATTTGATATTGTCATGAGAGTCACGCTTAGTCTTAAAGACTCATTTACACTCAACTCTCTTGCATCCTTCTGGCAATTCCAAAAGGTCTCATACGTCATTATGTGCCATTGATTTAAGCTCATATTTCATGGCTTCTAACCACTTATCAGAATTATCACCATTAATGGCTTCTGAAAATGAAACTGGATCATTATCAATACTTAAGTCATTTTCTGACTCTTGTAGATAAACCACATAGTCATTCAAAATAGCAGACTTTCTGTCTCTATGAGATCTTCTTAATACTATTTCTTGTGGTTGTTCTACTATCGATTCATTGTTAACCTCAGGATCATTAATTTGTTGTTCTTCTTGATTGTTATGAGTTTCTACAACATGTAGAACAACAACTCTTGATAAAGAAGTACTAGCTACAAGAACTTGTACTCTAACTTCCTTAATATCCACATTTCGTGAAGCTTCACTCCTACTAGTTTCACCATTCTCAATGAACCGAACATTTCCAATTTCAACGATTCTTGTACTATGGGTAGGACAGTAAAACATATACTCTTTTGATTTTTCTGGATAACCAATGAAATATCCACTGATTGTTCTTTTATCTAGTTTATTTTCTTGCAGATTTTATATTCTTACTTTTGCGTGACAACCCCAAACGTGTAGGTGTCTCAAACTGGGTTTCCTACTCATTCACAACTCAAAAGGAGTCTTTTGAACAACTTTACTAGGAACCATGTTCAACAAATACATGACAGTCTTTAAAGCATACATCCACAATGATACAGGTAAACATGAATTACTTAACATACTTCTAACCATATCCATTAATGTTCGATTACGCCTTTCTGATACACCATTTTGTTGTGGTGTGCTTGGCATTGTGTATTGAGCACAAATATCATGTTTCTTTTGATCTCCTGGCAAGCGTACCAAAAATTAATTGTAGTATAATGATTTGAAGTAGGAGTGTCGAACCCCCGAGGAACAAATTTAGTGAATATATATACAGCACGAGGTCTCGCTTAGGCTACTGAATCTCGCTTGGGCGAGATAAAGTACTTCATGCTGAAGAGAGGGTCTCGCTTGGGCGACCACATTCTCGTTTGGGTGAGAAATGCAAAAACATCTGGGCTTCTTCACGAACTCTCGCTTAGGCGAGAGCAGACTCGCTTGGACGAGAATGGCGACAAGTGTCTCGCTTAAGCGAGATGACATTAGCTTAGGCGAGCATGTTCTGGCTTGAGCGAAACACCTTTGATTTGAGCGACTTGTTGCACACATTCTTCCTTTTCTTCTCTATTTCTTGATTTCTCCTTCACTCTTCTTGAGTTCTTTCCTCCTTTTATTCTACTTTACTTGAAATTTACACAAAACAGGGATCAAGTGATTTCTTTTCAATAAAAACTTGGAAACATGTGACTAAAGCTCATTTTACTTAAATTAGGGGAATCAAAATCAAATGAACACAAGTTAAAAGCATAAGTGCTAGACTTTTCTATGAATCTTTACTGAATTTTGGCACTTATCAGTTTGTCAAGGTACTTAGTGTACGACCTAGGGTGTTGTCCACTTTCATCATATCTTCCATAATATTCATCATATCTATCAAACCTTACGATTTTCACCTTTTTGTCTAATTGTCTTTCCACTTCATTTATATAAACTTCTAAGGATCTTTAAGATTTAGGATTCTCACACAATAAAACATAATAGAGCACTAACCTTGATCCATAAGAGATCCTGTAAATATGCATTCTTCAATTTGTAATTTTTGTATGTTCTTCAACCACCGTTTCCCAATCTATCTATTTGTCTTTCTTTTATCTTTTCACACGTTCTTGATGGGTTATTGTGAAAAGAACCTTGTGGCTAGAGACAGAACCCCAATCCATTTTATAAACCAACGTCCATCAAGTTAGTTTTCATTTATTTTATTTTATTTTATTATCACTTCCCATAATAATAACCAATAGGTCTTTAAATTTAAATTTTATTAAATCACAATTGGACCCATCATAATATTTCAAATGAGTCACATAAAATTAATTGATATTTGATAAAAAATATTATTTTTGATGTGCAATGAGTGTGTAGTTACTGTATTTGTGTTCATGTATTGTCGAATTATTTAAGCCTGGGATGAATGGATATAACTTAATCCATTGTTTTCAAGTATATTTCCATACAAAAAGGTATGTTATAACCTTAACTATGACAACTAAATCTAGCAGTTAAAAGTTGGAGAAAACATGTTTATAAATCATATCAAAATTATTTTGAAAACCTTTTGAAAAAAACAAGTAGATCCTTTGATATAGATCCGTCTGAGATTTAGAATGAGTGTAAGGTATTTGTGTTAAAGTTTCTTAAGAACACTCTAAGAATATTCTCATTGGACATTAAGATAGCCAAATGATTATCTAGATGTGAAGGTGCATTTTAAGGGTATAAGGTTACTTAACAATGCGTATTTTAATAATTTAAACGGAAACGATTATTATAGTGGGTATGAAGACGGGACAGATATGTATATCCTCATCTTATACTTAATTGAAAAAGTTAAGTATTCCTCCATACACATATCCGATCAATGCAGAGACTTAATTGAAAAAGTTAAATATTCCTCCATACACATATCCGATCAATGCAGAGATTCCCTGTCAAAACTGGGACGAGTTCGAATAATTCAAATTTATTTAACATCTCTAATATCTAATAATCTCTAATATCATTTTAATTAAATAATTACTAAACTCTATCATGGTTTACTTATAATATTTATTTAACGTCATTTATTTATTTTCTTAATTATTAACATTTTCTTAGTTATTATAATTTTTCAGCGTCATGCAGGTTTGTTCAATTTTCTTTTTATATTTTGTTCATATGTTTTTTTAACCAAAAATCAAACCAAGCTACACTACAAACATACCTAACTGAGAATAATGAGCAAAAATGTGGTTATCTTATACGTTGTTGTAATAAAACAATATATTAGAAATATAATTAAATTATTAAAACTTATTTTTACTAATTAATTTGTTAATAATAATTTATTCATAAGATATCAAATTATATTATCATGAATATATTAAATATGGGTAGGTAAAATGTGTTTATAAGTACTTCATAACTATAATTAAGTTATTCCTTTTTAATATTTATCTATAAGTACTTATAATTTCTAAAAACAAATAAACACCAAATAAAAAAAAAAAAAATCCCTTGAATGCTGAAGACAAAAATGCATATATAGAAACATAAATATATAGTGGTCATTAAACTTACTCTTATTGATATAATTTGCGTCTAATAAGTTGATCTACTAAGAGTTATATGCTTTCATAAAGTACAATGTAATTAATACAGAGTAAAATTTCATTATAACATTTATTATGATAAACTCAGCTATCAACTACAGTAATTCATATAACTAATTATGAATAATTGGTAGAACGTTGAATAATCAACAGGCAAATATATATAGAAATGACTGTGTTTCTGGATATCTTGAACCCGTTCTTCAAACCATTTAATCCTTAAACTTGAAGGTTTCATTCCATATTTTGCAAGCTGAAGCTATTGCCATATACATTCTATATTTCCCTCCTTCTTAGCAAATGTAATGAACTAAATCTTCTTCTTTCGACCATAGTTTTAAATTGTGATCGTAGTTTTATCACATTTTTTACAGAGTTGATTATGACAAAAAATACCATTTGAATAAACAATGCATTAGAGTTAGAATGTAGCACTAAAACGCGTTTATGAATAAAAAATCACATAAAATAATCTAATTTGAAAATGAAGTTGAGAGAGAGGCCTTTATAAAAAAATTTCAAAGAAAGAAAGCATAAATGAAGTTAGAAATTATAATAATTTAGAAGGATGGGGCCTTCGATCTCTATACACTTGCTGTGAAGACAGGGAATCCATGGAATGGATGTGTGTGAGGGATGTCTTTATCTGATGGACTTAATATATGTATTTTTATATAATACCTGTGAGTTTCATTCCTTTTCTCTTTCCAAACTTCATATCAAATTGCAGATCTTGTTAACCAATAAATTACACTATAATTAATTTGTATAAAATACTACCACATGTACACAAACTAATCGAGAAATAGATAGATTTTAATATTATGCTCTTATATTAAAAAATAAATTTTAAGTTTAAATCAATCTTTCGATCTAAATCAGTCTGTAAAATAAATTTTGTATCCAAATATATACATAAAATCGTTTGAGATATTCGTTATGTATAAGTTATGATAACATTTAGTATTTATCAAGATGAGGTTTGCTTTGTTTATATATATATATATATATATATATATATATATATATATATATATATATATATATATATATATATATATATATATATATATAATATATTTTTGATCTTTTAATTTTCACTGAATTTTAGAATTAATTTATTTTAAAATTTTGGACTAATTTAGTCCTTCATTTTTTCGAAATACGTAAATTTAGTTCTTTTAATCAAATTTTATTAAGTTTATTTGATGTTTCGTGCACATTTCAGGATTGTATTTAAGCTGTTTATAATGTGACACATTTAAGTTAAATATTATTATGAAACACGCTTGAAATGTCAAATAAACTTAACAAAATTTGATTAAAATGACTAAATTCACATATTTCGAAAGATGAAAAACTAAATTAATCCAAAGTTTTAAAATAAACTAATTCCAAAATTTACTAAAAGTTAAAGAAAACATATTTAATCCTGTATAATTTAGTTGTATTTATAATGAATGGAAGATCTGTTTTAATAAGTGTAGATGTGTTTTTCTTTTTTCTTGATATAAATATTTTGTAAGAATTAAATTAGGAATTATCACATGGGGTTTGAATGTCTGTGAACGTGGGGTACTGGGTGACTGGGGGAATTGATCATAGGATACCGAAATGAGGATGAGGAAACAAATAATATATAGATTGGAAGGGAAATTCCGAATGCAAGATGCCAAAAGCAGTTGAGTTGTCTCATATTTTTATAACATCACACATTACGTTTTCCCCAAATTATTATAAATTCAATTATTATGCTCATTTTCCTTTCTTTAATTCCATCAAAATTCAAAAACACCCTGCTTTTCACTTCCTCAATACAATATTGTCAAAACCCTGGCCCCCACACCTTCTATTATCTAATTAATCCATCACTAATTCTTCCTTTGATCGCTATTCTTCACCTAATTCTCTTCCTCACCAATTCCACTACCTACATGACGATGCAATCTCAATCACTTCCCAGTTAAAACTTCTTTTTTTTTTCAAGTTTTTCTTTCTGCTATTGTTGGAAGTCCCACGTCGATTAAAGGTGGACCAATTCATAATATATAAGTGAGTGCAATCCTCATCTTACAAGTCAGTTTTGGAGGATTGAGTTAGACTTAAGGCCCACTTCTAACACCTATTCGACTAGAAGTGGACCAATTTATAATATATAAGTGGGTGCAATCCTCATCTTACAAGTCAATTTGGAAGGATTGAGTTAGACTTAAGGCTCACTTCTAACACCTATTTCATAATTATATATGGTTATGAGTTCTACCCCTCTAAAAAAAAAAAAAACTGTAATTGTTGCATGAATTTTGATAGCGGAAACCATAAGCCTTCCTTTAACCAAGATGAAAAAGAAAAAACTGTAGGAGAGGAAGTTGGAGGAGTGCTCCATCCTTAAGCATTAAGTAGCATAGACCAAATGAGGTAATAGCTTAGAAATCTAACTAAGGGTGGGTGTTGGATATGATGGCCCCAAAGGGATTTTTTCCAATCTAAACACTATGTTTTTAACAAGCTACACCTATATGGGATCTTATTCTTCCAATATGCTCATGGATTCAAAAGGGGTATGAATAACATAGGATGGTCCTCCTATTATGAAACTGCATAATTAAATAGGTAGAAGACGTAAAGCTTCACACCTTCACCTTATTCACCTTCTTCACCTTCTTCACCTTCATCTAACCCTTTTCAAGTGAAAGTCAACTAGTCTATGCTTATATATGGACCATCATGATGCGTGTACACACACTCTAAACAACCATTTGCACAAGAAAATGAGCATGCTTTTCTGATTCAGTCGGTGCCCTCTATATGGAATACTAATCCTCATATTAACCTCAGTAGTTGTGGTTTAGTTGAGGTGCAAATATAAAAGGCTAATATTGTTACTTCTGATGGCAATATTTGTTCCCACACCAGACATGTAGGGTTGTTGGAAATAGACAGAAGAAGTTATGACGAGGAATCGGAAAAATATATGATTTTCAAACCTCTCAGTCTTCTTTAATCACGTGGACTACATATGGTATAGAGCAGGAGCATGCCCAATGTTACATATGTAACCTGCAGATTATTGCCTTCCTTAAATACTCATTGCTCATCTAAAGCAGAAAAAAAGAGTAATAAATATTAATTCTGCAACTGTCTATGCATGTGCTTCTAATGCATTTTGGTACGACACAGTTCTAGATGCCTTTCTCTCTTCCTTTTCTTTGTTCCCAGAAAAGTTGAAGCTGTCATAATTGTTATATGCAGTGGAATTAGAAATGGGGTATCTCTTTATTTTTGAATTCGATGATCAATTGCAAGAATTTTATCCAACAAAAGAAAGAGATTGTTAAATCATTGTCTTGGCTCGGTCATCATCAAGTAATTATCTCATTAATTATGCTAGTGTGACTGTAAGGTGAGGTGTCTCTGTCACTCAAGTAATCCTCAGATCTGCCCTTAAGTTTGCGTTTGGTTAGGAATATTACTTGTACAATTTTTTTTTTATTTCTTTCCCTATATAATTTATATTCCACAACCCATAATTATTAAGTGTAGATTAGATCAGCTATTGTTCCACAAGTTTATTATTTATCCAAAAATACCACTGTATTAATATCACATCTTTTACCTAATATCTGCCACACCGTTTATGTAAATGTGAAAATCTCATTTTACTAAAAATCTTTATATCCATTGATAAACATGAATTCACTTATTATGAGGAGAATTTTGTGTGGGGTCGTTTTCCGAAGAACACACAACAGTTGACGTTTTTGTTCACAGAACAAAACATGATTTATTGTGAAAGAAACAAGTCTAACAGCTTTTGGAACGGAGAAAAGAGGAAATAACAGGGTTCATGTCACCAAAGTTTGGTGATCACATCAGGAATACTGGTGCGAGGAAGAAGCTGAGGTTTGTGAGGTAACATCGTGGTCGTGATGAGCAAACAATAGGATCACATTCCCAGACATGTTTCGTGGCATCCTAACGTAAATGTACGCGTATACACGTACATACGTACGTCAACTTCAACCTTCAACAAGTAACAACATCCATCTAGCGTAGTAGTCTAGTCTTAGCCATAAACCCTTCTCATGAAACATAATGCACAAGTTTTCATCACTCGCACTTTTTGGAATTGGACGGTGCATCAAGGGTCCCCCACGGTCTAATCTCTGGGTCCCACATCGTTTGTCTGACAGAGACAGAGGTATCACGGACGGTCCTATCACCTTGCATTGGAAAAAGAGAACCCTTCCCCTCAGGCCCACTATATTGTATACTGGACCCCACATATGAACTTAATATCTTCTTCATATGAAAAATAAACAATTTTTTTTCTTCTTATTTCTCAGCATATCAGTGTCTGTGAGTGAATGTGAATGTGAATGGATCTCTCTCTGACCCTGAAGTCTGATCTGATTTAATCTCTCGCATGCTAAAAAAGAGTGGTCTTCAGGGCTGTAATTATGGCTTAATCATTCCACACCTGATAAAGCATCTAATAAAGGTAAAACACTTTTTTTTCTGAGACCCTCCTCGCTGGTTCTCAAGAAGCGCAGCATTATTTTTTTAACCTTGATTTCCTATAACTACTGCAAGCAAGCACAACGATACAAGCAGTCAAACACACAACCCTTGCAACTATATCTATTAGTCTACTGCTACTAGTAGTGGTTGTAGTTGTTGTACTATTTACCTCTCTCTCTCTCTCGAGATGTTCATCAGAATATATATAGTATAATTTTATTCATTTCAACCAAAAGTTACTAGTACTTACTTGGAATGCCTTTTCAAAAATATTTTCGGCTTTTAAAGCAAACAATTGGAGTTTGTGCTCACATATATGTGTGCCATAGCGCTACAAACACACAACCCTCCTATTTCTTCATATTCAAATCTCTGGTTTACTAGGCAAAAAGGCAAAACAAACCTCCCTCAAACACAAGACACAAAACGATTGTGCGTGTGGTTTGTGTCTGTTTTTATGTGTCCCTCTGTGTGTGACTGTGAAAGAGAGAGAGAGAGAGAGAGAGAGAGAGAGCGTGTGTGTAATGTCCCTGTGGTGGCCCATCTAAACATATGGCTCACCGTCTTTGAGGATACAAGTAAATAAGATGAGAAATAGACTAGTCTCAAGACCAAAGACAGCAAGAGAGAGAGAGAGAGAGAGAGAGAGAGAGAGAGAGTGAGTGAGTGAGTGAGACTGAGAGATAAGATAGAGGTGGAGTGTTATCTACAACCATCTTATGGTTTATATGGGCTTTTGGTTTTATCTTCAGAGAAACGAAATCAAACAAACGAGAAACCAGATCACCAGCAGTTGGAAGTTCATGCTTTGCATTAGTATATAGTTTCTTTTTCAGGCTTTAAATATTTTTGGTTTGATTCAAGTTTTCGTTTATGGCCTTTTCTTGTCTTTTGGCAGAACGATATATATAAAGCCATCCACTCTCTTTAAAGAATTTGGGTACCCTCCAAAAGAATTTATGTTCGTTTCTTGGCTTTAGCTACTCCAAAACCATTGTTTTCTTCTTTGTACTGTCTGAAACCTTTGAAACTTCGCTGTTTGCTTCTGCTCACTGCTTACCCACCCATTCCAATATACCCCAAATCCCCATTTCCCCCTTTTTTCTAATATGCAAATGATGCCCGGTGACCCCTTTTCCCTATCCACTTCCATCGGAGCCTTCACTCAAGAGCAAAACACAAACCCTAACCCTAAACCTAACCCCCCTCCCAAGAAGAAGAGAAACCTTCCAGGAACACCAGGTCTTCACCGTCAACTTCATCTTCATCTTCATCTTCATCTTCATCCTCCTTCATCAATCAAAGCACTTCAAATAACGCCGTCATGCACTTTCATCTTTTTAGCTCATTTTTTTCTTCCAAATTTTTCATGTTACAGATCCAGATGCCGAGGTCATTGCTCTCTCGCCGAAGACCCTCATGGCCACGAACCGATTCATATGCGAAATATGCAACAAAGGGTTCCAGAGAGACCAAAACCTTCAGCTTCACAGAAGGGGTCACAACCTTCCATGGAAGCTACGACAAAGGTCCAACAAAGAGGTAAGGAAGAAGGTGTATATCTGCCCCGAACAATCCTGCGTCCACCACGACCCTGCAAGAGCGCTCGGCGACCTCACCGGCATCAAAAAGCACTTCAGCAGAAAGCACGGCGAGAAGAAGTGGAAGTGTGAGAAATGCTCCAAGAAATACGCAGTCCAATCAGATTGGAAAGCCCACACCAAGACCTGCGGCACTAGAGAATACAAATGTGACTGTGGCACCCTCTTCTCCAGGTGATTTAATTAATATATATGTTTCTGTTGCAATGAAATAAATGCGTGCTTATGATTATGCAGTACTATATTTATGTAACAAGTCCGATGTTTTTTCATTGGTCGCGGAGTTTCAAATTTAATGCTTCCTAAATTGATGTATATTTTGGAGGAGATGTTGAGACGAGGTAGTTAATGGGGTTCCATTGGATTTTGAACAGAAAGGACAGCTTCATTACCCACAGAGCATTTTGCGATGCCTTGGCAGAAGAGAGTGCGAGACTCACCTCAGTCACCTCAACAAATCTAAATTTCAAGAGCGAAGAGGGTGGTAATGTGATGAACTCGCAGGGTGGTTTGGGAGGGCATGGACTAATTGCAGCAGCAGCAGCAGCACAAAGTCTTCAAAACGTTTCTGGCATTCCACAATTCGGGCCACATGGTTTTCGGTTGGATTTTAATGGAATGGAACAACCAAGGCCTAGCTTGTCGCTGTGGTTGAACCAGGGGAATCCCCAGATGAATAATAATAATAATAATGGTAATGTTAACGGCAACAATAATGGTCCCGATGTGGGGCCCAATTACATGTCGTCATGTTCTTCCTCAGGTTTGCCTGATATTGTGCAAATGGCTCAGGCTAATGGTTTGATGGGTTCTACATCGATGGTGTCTAATTTTGGGGTGCCTGCGGGTTCTAATTCTACCAGTGCAAATCTTTCTCTGTCGTCACTTCCTATTGGAAAAAGAGGGGAAGCAGGTGGAACTGTAGTGGACTTGGCGTCTATTTATAACTCTGAGGGTCCAAACAAGAATTCAAAGCCTGCTTCACCTATGTCAGCCACTGCGCTTCTTCAGAAAGCAGCGCAGATGGGTTCCACCAGAAGCACCAACCCTTCCATTTTCAGTGGTAGTTTCGGTGTGATGAACTCACCTTCCTCGCAAACTACCAGTCTCAATAATAACAACAACGCCGCTGCAGCCATCATGCTGCCAAGTAATACCACTGCTGCACCTGATTTCACCTCATTGACGCATTCACCAAACACTTTTGACCAACTCGTGATGCAAACCAATGCGCAGCTGCAAAGTGAGCCTGTCAAGTTAAAGCTTCGTTCAAGCGCCGCGGAGCACAATTTGACAAGGGATTTTCTCGGAGTCAGCGGAGGAGGAGGAGGAGGAGGAGGAGGAGGTGGTGGTGGTGGACCTCAGTTCCTACCCCAAGAACTTGCAAAGTTTGCTTCCATGGGGTCGCCTATGGGGTTGAGCCATTTCACCAGCAACCAATGAACTCGTCTGGTTTCTGAGCCTGTAAAAGAACATCAAACCGAGAAGTGTGAGAGCTTGATCGTGTTGTAGTGTGTGGGGACCCACTTCTTGAACGAAAAGAAAAGAGAATATCGAATGCCACGAGTCATGCATGTTCTCCCTATTGTTATATTGTTGTTTTATCTTCTGTCTTAACCATGTTATCGTTTTTGGCTTCTCTTCCTTGAGAGAAACGAAGGGAGGCATAAAATAATGAAAGAAATTCTTAGTAAAACGCAGAAAACTAGCAGTTACACATATGACTATTGTTTATGTTAATTGCAAAATAGAAGAAAGAAAAAGAAGAAGCAAGGATGATTAAGATTTTGATTCCTTTGGGTTTTTGACAAGAACAATAATAATTGAGTGATGAGTCATGTGATGAGTGATGAGAAAGGTTTTGGTAGATATGAAGTGCAGCCAAGACAGTACTTGTAACGTAGCGAGAATCTAGGTGACAGAGTAGGTTTCCGGTAGACCCTGATAACAATGACAAAGTGAAGTGCAGGGTTAAACAGTGAAATTTGCTTTGGTGTGGCTAAGTGGCTAAGTGGTGGTGGTGATTAGAATGAGAGATGAATGGTCAAAGTTGTTTGACCAGCAATGTGTGTGTGTGTGTGTGGAATATGGATTGACATTTCATTGCATGACAGATCGTGGTTGCTGTACAGTAACTGTAAAGTAGGTCCTTGACTGCTTCCAATTTGGATCTGTGTCCGAAAACGATGCAACCTTGGTTTGTGCAAAACCAAGAATTTTTCATGCTTTAACTGAACCATAATGTGTTGTGTAGTATTACACACCCCGGCATCACTAACGGAGTAATAAATTCTCTTGTCTCTGTCCCCAATTCTGTTCGATCAAAACCACTCAATTCACTCCATTCTTAATTGCTGCTGCACAACACAACTCAACTCATTCATTTATTACAAACAAAATAGTGTGCTTCATGATTTAATCACTAGTATTACAACTTTGATTTCTGCTTTGGAAATGTTTAAAAATTGAACAACTTTAAGTAGTACTTATATTAAGGGCATTGTTTATAATTTAAGAGAATCTTGTTTATATCAATACATTTGATATGTGTTATTAAACGATATATTTACTTGCATGAGAAATAATTGAAAAAAAAAAGTCTTTATTATTTCTTATAATTAAGAAATGAAAAGAAGAAACCAAATAGAATATTTTGTTTTTGCTAGATTGTTATCTTTCTTTTGAGTTGAATGTAGGCAATAGGGTTATTTTTTTTCATTGTAAAAGTATCCAAACAATTAAATGATAACTTATTTTCATCAAGAAAAGGGCTAGCAACACCTTTATTATTGATTAAAAAAGTATTGAATAAGATAAAAGACTTATAAGATTTATCATTTTTCAATCAAGTTTAAGAATGCATGTGTTGGGTGCATTTTTCTCTCATTAATCACTTTGGACTTTCTCTGTGGAAGTATATTATGATTTTATCACAAAGAAAGGGACCATGAATTTATGGTAGGCATGCGCTTAAATAAAAAGGACAATGAAAAAGAAAGAAAGTGAAAGAAATGAAAAAAAAAAAACAGAAAGTGGGATGATTTTTCAGGGAACGTTTGCTCAACTTTTGTTTTTATTCAAAGTAATCTTCTTATTCATTAAAAAGAGTTCATATTTTTTTCTATCATTAATTTAATGTCATTTTGAACATGATATAGTGGTATAATGTAAATAACACGTGACATAGTCTAATGTTGTTGGGTTATCCAACATTGGTTTAGAGAATTACAACATGAGAATCTAACTCTTCATGGTTGAGTTATCCAAATTGGATACTAACTCTTCATTGTCAAGTATCATTTACATTATCATATTGCCATTCTAAATGACATGTTAGTATAACGACTATATTAACTCTTTTTAACAAATATGAGTACTACATAAGTAAAATAAATAAATAAACAAAGGATCACATTGAATCATTCTGACAAATATTAACACTAAAAGTATTAATTTTCCATCAAATATGTTTAATAAATATCTAAATCTTAACATCACAAGAAAAATTTTAAATAATAACCAATTTTAGTAACAAAAAAATATGTTTAGAGAGACAAATTTCCTAATTAGAGATCAATTTTGTGAGAACCTAGAAAATAGTATTTTAAGAGTGATAGTGTTTTAAAATAATGAGATACTATTATTGTAATAATATAACGCATAATTATAAATAGAATTTTCATAAAGGGATCTCATTACTTAAAAATATTTCATCTCTCTAAAACCCTCTTTCTTGGAGCTCTTTCATCTCTCTAAGTTTCCTGACCCTGTAATAATCTCTTTGAAGATCGAAGATCGCCTGTGTGATCCTCACAGTGAGATCTTCAAGTTCATCCGATCAGTTTCTCAAATTGAGTAAGTTGACTTTTAGCTCATCTTTTGTATTTTATGATCATCTTGCAAGCATCTCTCTTTAAGGTCGCATATAAATATGTTGTCTTATGTTTGATTCTCTATTGATCAAGGATCATAAGGATATGATGATCTGATCATTTTGTGGTGTATCTGTGTGTAGATAGAGTACCTTGTGGCTTAGGGAAAGTCTTGGTGTTATTAGAGCCAGTGTCCAACTTTACTCAGGTAAGGGAAGCAAATTAGACTTTGTTTGTCTCGTGTGAATGTTGAATTGGTGTGAATTTCTTATATTTGATGGTGGAATTTGACTGTAGCATGATATATGTAGAAATTTAGTGTTAATTGTTATGTTTACGGTTAGATTGAATATGTGTAATTGATAATGGGTTTAGATTCCTTCATAGTGGTGTTTTATGTAAATGGAACTCTGGTATGACTTAGGTAAGTTGTAAATTCTTAAGCTAAGGTGTACTTGGACTCAAAAATGCACAATTTTGCAGAATTGGAATTCGCACGATTATGTAGAATTTTGTTCTACAGAATTATGCAAACTCATTGGACGAGCGAGGACTCATTGGGCGAGTTATGCATCAGGGGTTCATTGATTTGAAAGTCATTGGGCGAGCATAACTCGCTAGGCAAATTAAAGAGGAATATTTTCCCTGGAGTCCCAATGGTAAATTTGTTGGACGAACAATCTCGTCGCTGGTCGAAAGTGTAATCTTCGCCCAGCGAGAATATGTGCTCGTTGAACGAGTTGGTCAAAGCTTAAGTAAGACTTTGCTGATTTATTATAGATTTTTTTTTATATAGAGATAAATGTTATTGATATCTAAAATAATTATGTGTTTGTGAGCATGTAACATTGGCTAATTGAAAGAATTTCAAGGAAAACTCTTTTTGAGAGTGTTTTAGTGTATGTCTTGATATAGGGGATGTCTTGATAGGAAGGTATTTTGAACACTAATAATCATTCACACTCATATAGAGTGGAATGGATTATGTGGTCAGAGTGACAAAAGATTATAATCTTGGGATGTATTTGGGCTTAAGGCATAATGGGATTAACCTTATATGTGGTTGGGTGAGGACTCTTTTTGTCTAAACAGAATTTAGAAACCATCACAGGTGCATACTTCCTTATAATTCTATATCAAGTGCATCATCCGGATAATTAAGTCTAAAGTCAATTAAGTTGTATAAATTGATATAGTTGTGTGACTTATGCTTCATTGGTATGTTGCTTATTTGTGATACATTTTTTTACGAAAATGTTTTAATATACTAGCTTACCCTTCTCTTGGTTGTTGTGTTGGTTTTCTTGGTTTTTTTTTTTTTTTTTTTATTTTTTTTTTTGCAATGATCATTAAATGATGTGAGCATAGGAGCCTAGAGGTGTGGAGACTAGAGTGATGGATGGTAAGGAGCAAACATAGTAGTATAGGATTATAGATGTATTATGGTGTTTTTGATGTATTCCTTTATAAAACTTTTCATAGTTACTTCCTTGGGATAATTGTATAAGTATTTTATTATCATTGACTATCTGTTTTGTGTTATCAGAATATCTAATATTTTATTTAGTAGTTTATGTTACAAATTTATTTGGTAGTCAAACATTAATTCGTAGCTAATGTTAGTGACCAATTAGATACCAATTCATAATACAAACTATTAGTTATCGATTTAGAGATAAATTATAATTTTTTGAAACTATTTTAGTTACCAATAATTTTTAGTTTATAAATTAGTATTTAAATTGGTCACTATAGTGACTAATTATTTTTTATCATTAAAATTATTCAAAGATTATTTTTTAGTGTAAATATTTCTCAGTTGTATTCTATCTAATAAAAGCAATAAGAAAACTATTAAAATTTCTTTTATATATATATATATATATGAATAGTAAAATTAATGTAACCAAATGCATTTTTTAAATACACCATACTTATAATATTCCTATAAATATCCTTTTTGGTTGGAACAAAATGGATTCCAATAAATTATTATATTTTACAAAGACAGATTCAACTAAGTTTGATGTGATCTGTTTCTCCCTAGTCACAAGTTAGAACAGAAAGAAAACCAAAATTCTAAAGACACATTTATTGGTATTTACATTCATTTATGAACCTCAAAAAATTTCAAAGCACACCTTCAAACCTTCCAAAACTGAAGTGGCAATTAAAGGCAGTGTACTAAGTCTATCCCTAGCCATTTTGTTTTTGTGGGTTTTGACTTGTGTTTTTGTAGCTATTGTAAAAGTAACAGTAAATAGCTTTTTGTTTTTTAAACTTCACCTTAATCTTTGAAAATATAACCAAACAGGATAACATGTTTGGGAAGCCAACATGGAACATAAGAACCACAAAATCAACGATATTCCTCTAAGAACAGAGCCAAAAATAAAAAATAGGAAACAGTAATGCTTTCCTTTCTATTTTTTGGGACAATTTCTTTAGGGATATGGGTCCTCAGAATTTTTTTGGTAGATGAAGAGATTGCATGCATGATTGATGTTAATAATTTTTTTTTTAAATAACTATATTTTATTTGAAAGTAGGTTATAAAAAAATAATTTTTGGGGAAATATTGCCCAATGGGCAATTGGTTGAGTTAATATAGAATGAGTGTAGGCCATAGGTAGCGAGGAGACAGAAAAAGCATTGTTGAAAAATACACAAAAAGAGAGATGATGGGTTAAATAAAAGGCAGTTCCCTAATAAGATTTCCACTTTTTATTGGTATTTGTCATCACCAGCTTTTTGAGACCTCACTCGGCCCTAGCAATCTCTTTCTCTTTCTCTTTCAAGTTTTTAGCAACTTTGTTTCCTAACAATCATACTTTCACCCCATTTTTTTCTTTCTTTTATAGAGCCTTCGGTGTATTGACTTTATATTCTACACCCTACAATATATCATTTTGTGTTCTCCATGCTTTGCTTTTCAAAAAAACTTTAGTCTAACTAAAAGTTGAAGATCAAAAGAGGTCCTATTGCCTTTATGCTATGCCTTTATTCAACAAGAGTTTGGCACAAACAAAAATAATGGCTATCTTCATATCCTTCCTGTATCTCGAGAGTTGTGAGAAAAGTACATATTATTTATAGGTTAAAAATATTTTGAATTGTATAATTTAAAAATTTATTTTAGATTTTACGATTCAAAATTTAAAAAATATTTTGGATATTATAATATAAAAGTGTATTACAAAGTTGTACTCTGTCAAGTCTTCTGGGTTCTTCTCAGTAGCGGAACTTGACCAAAAATTTTAAGGGGGCCAAATTATATTTATTATATATAAATTATTTTTTTTAATTAAAAATAATAATTTCTTTTAATTAAAAAAAATTAATTTTTTTATATCATTTTTTATTCAAAATAAGCACTCATGACAATAAAATTCAAACAATATAACAATAATATATATGAAAGAGTAACGTAAAGTTTATCATCAACAATAATATATATAAAAAAAAAACAAAAGTTACCTTTAGTCAGATGCATTTGATATGGACTCCATTTTAGATAAGTCCTTCATACCTCATCAATTTGATTTGGTGGGTATTGCCAAATTTGAAGACGCTTCCCTGCATCACATTCTAAAGTATTTTCAAATTCATTATATGTAACTTTAGGAACATTAGAGAGTTGTTTTTCGTTTTCTTCAATATTTGGATTCTCATGAAGTTTCTCAATTTTAAATGATGTAGATGCATTTTTTTTATCTTCATCACAAGTCTTCCTCAATATTTTAAGAAAATTAATAACTTCTAAATGATTAGCTTCCCTTACCTTAGAATAGATTCCTAATCTTGTTCTTCCCTTACACAACTTCAAAGCCTAAAATAGCTCTATCTACACAAAGAAGAGTTTGATTAACAATTAAAGCATGATTTTATGATCTCTAACAGATAGAGATATGTCTAGAGAGTAGAAAAGTCACATACAAGAGGGAAACATATTGCTTCAAAAACAAAGAGGAAAAGATGACTTACTCAAAAGAAGAAATTGTTCGATCCAAAATGTTCCTTAACCCGTCAATTTTGTCGTAGTGCAATTTGATTTTGAAAATAATAAGGAATTGATGGTGAAAATCGAAATGAAAATAACACGAGAGAAAGATATGGAAGCATATAAGAGAGAAACCAAATAAAAAAGTATAAAAATTATAATAGAGAAAAAGATGTAATTTTTAAATTTTAAAAAAGATTTTCCAAACTAAATTAATATAAATAAGGTAATAATAAAGTAATAATATATAAATAAAGTAATAATATATAAATAAAGTAGTAATATATAAATATATTTTTTTAAATATATAAAAAATAAAATAAAATAAAATGAATTAATATAAATAAAATAATAATTTATAAATATTATTTTTTAAATATATAGAAAAAAAAGTAAAAAAAATGGTTGGGGGAGCCGTGGCTCCCCCTGTCACAACGTTCTTCCGCCGTTGGTTCTTCTAGTATTCGGTCTCCAGCTTAATCGTCCTCCAACTCCAACAGATCTCGTTCAAAGCATAAGGGGTGAGTGCGTGTAAAAGACACTTCAATACTTAAGTTAACATTAGTTATGTCAAGGAATCTCAGAGTAATAATTGCATAATAAATATATAGAATAGCATATTATTTATATTGTTTTACATGTTGGTCCCATAAGAACGGCTTTTTAGCCCAAAATACTTTTTTAATAACTCGTGAGTCCATTCAAAGTAGGTGAATTTACCCAAAAGCCCTTGTTGTCTTCAGTTCTCGATTTTCAGTTTCCTGATGAAAGGTGTTGGTTTAGGGGTCGACAGTAGGACTATAACTGAGTACTGGTGGAACATCAACTCATAACAAGCAGCCATATAGAGGACTATGGTCGGGTAATGGTGGTACATCAACTCATTGTAACCGGCCATGAAGGGGGTTGTGACCAAATATTGGTGGGGGTTGTGACCAAATATTGGTGGTACATCCAGCTCATAACAAGTGGTCATTTGAGAGAGTATGGTTGGGTACTAGTGGTAGAGAGGGTTATGATCGGGTATGAGTGATACACAAAGTATATAATTTAAAAATTAGACAATTTTAAACGTATTTTAAATTATATAATTTAAAACATGTGTATGAATTGTGTAGTTTTAAAATTGATAAAATCTATAGTATGTTTTTAAATTATAGTACGTTTTTTAATTTCATAATCTCAAAATTCATTTTCAATGGTGTAATTTAAAATATATTTTTAAATTAAAAATTTTGAAAATGCATTTGTTATTATGAAGTACGGAAATATTCTTCATTACATAATTTAAAAATATATTTCAAATTATGTAATCCAAAAATGTAGTATAGAATACATAATTTAAAAATAAATTTGAAATTATACAATATAAAAGTACGGAAACACACTTCAAATAATTATATAATCTAAAATATATTTTTAATTAAGCAATTTAGTAATACGAAATACATTTCCAAACCTCAGAATATGGTTTTGAATTTTATAGTCCAAAAATATAATGCAGGAAGATTTTAAACCTTTCCAACGTCCCATGAAAGTGCAAGAAATCATGAGATGCAAAATGTAATTTCGAAAACCATGCTTTCCATTGGCCCAATTATATCAAGTGTTCCAAAATCTATTCCTTCAGTGGGCTTGCTTCAATTATAATCCAAATATTAACTAACCACCAACTTCAACAAACGCATTCGATAGGGGCAATTACTTCCTCAAATTTCTTCTGCACCACACAATATAAGAAAAAAAAAATACTCAAATTAACTGAATAATATAAGGAAATATTATTCTAGAAATTCTGAAATTTTTTTTTTGAAAATTCTGTTCAAAAATTAATAATTCGAAAATTATTTTCCAAGACTGAAATGGTCATTTTTTTTTAAATGCGGAGGTGCAGGAAGCAATTGCCTTCAAGAGGTTGTGATCTATTGTTGTTAACAAGAGAAGTAGGGATGGCAACGGGGCGGGGCGGGGACGGGTTTCACTATCCCATACCCATCCCCGTAAAAAAAATTCATCCCCATCCCCATACCCAAACCCAACGGGTATCAAACTTTTGTCTCATCCTCATCCCCACCGGGTAACGGGTATAATCTTGTACCCATACCCGTACCCGTTTACTCACTACTTTAATATTAATTTTAACTAATTTTTATAAAATAATAAAAATTACGGTAAAGGAAACATAAGATTATCAAATATTCAATATTAGGAGTATGGTTGTTTCTTTGATATCAAATACTTTGAAATAAATTATAATTGTTTACATTCTAGATTAGAATACCAAATAAAATTTAATGAGAACACAAACATTTATTAAATTTGCAAACATTAATGAAACCTAGTTGATAAACTTTAAAAATATTTTTTAAAAAAACTATAAAAGGAACAAATATTTTTAAAAAAATATAAAAGGAAAAAAATATTTAAATTAAAATATATTTTAAATGTTTGTTTACTTCAATTTTTTAAATTATAATGAATCTATATTTTATACGCTAATAAAAGTTATAATACATTAGTTGATCAAAATGATGCAAAGAACAAATAAGAAACATAATAATTAAATTTTAACATTATCTTTTGAACCACAATATATGTTGGATGGTGGTAAAAAAATATTCATGGCAATTACATTAAATTTTTATATTATAGTAAATAAAAATTATTTATACAATTATATTGAAAAAATTAAAGTATGATTGTAATGAGTTAAAAAATAAAAAATAATTAGATAAAATTTATCAAAATAGTATTCTACATGATGAAAATAAACAAAAAATAAAAATATTAAGAAATTATCAAATGTGTGTCTTATAAACAATTTGGAGACTATTGGAAGTAATCACACAAAAAGAAACAAATATATAATTAAGGGTATGATAAGATGAAAAATATCTTAGAGATCTAAGAAAACTTTTCAAATATCAACATATATACTCAATGGTTGATAAAGAAATGACGCAAAGA
>Ga0214545_1001519_pt1 | contig 43570 bp, 17 predicted proteins | sample CNSS4metaG_FD_160064 | JGI IMG/M metagenome (GOLD analysis project Ga0214545, IMG submission 160064) | Root nodule microbial communities from cowpea collected in UCLA plant growth center, Los Angeles, California, USA - CNSS4 | ecosystem: Host-associated > Plants > Roots > Nodule | place: USA... | reverse complement strand
CGAGGCATATAAGAAGACAATATGCCTCGGTTTCGAATTAACCGAGGCAGTATGGCTTCGTAGGGTTATAAAAAAACCCAAATCTTTTCGCAGCAGCGCAAACCTTCTGCGATTTTTTCTTCTCCGATCTTCCTCCATATAGCATCACAAATCTTTTCTTCTTCTTCCACTGCACCCCAATCGTTCATCCCGGCTTCACCACCGTTGCATCGCCGCTGCACCGTGGAGGAGGTTGTTCGTGGCCACCGCTGCATCTTCTTTTTCTTCTTCGAGCAACTCCATTGCGCCGCTGCATTTTCGTTCCGCCTACACCGCTGCTACACCACCGTTGCGCTGCCACTTCACCATCGACGAGATTGTTCCGGCGCCGCTACTTCTTCGTCTTCTCCGAGCAACTCTATTGCAGATTTTGTGCATATCAGTTTTGGAAGTTTGGATTTGTTTTTTAATCTGGTTTCAAATTTGGAGTTTTGGATCTGGTTTTCGATCTCAGTTTGGACCTATGTGGCTGGTTTTGCTTATGCATTACTGTGATGTTGTGTTCGTAAGGGAGAACAAGAAAACCAAAAGACCCCAAAAGACCCAAAAAAACCCTTGAGGGATGCCGATAAAGGTGATGTCTTCGAGCATGGTGGTGATATACTTGTTCTCCCAAAGGGGTTTGAAGAGAGAGTGGGAAAAGGAGTTTAGGCCTCGGTTGGTGGAGACCGCGGTAGTAACTATTTTTTTTGCCTCAGGTTGATAACCGAGGCATAAAGGAGTATCTTTTTACCTCGGCAGTATATGCCTCGGGTGCGAACCCGAAGCCAAAAGTGAAAAATAACCGCTGTCGTTTTCCTTTCTTGCACTGGTGATAGTTTAATTAGGGCACAAAACTCGCGAGCCCCTCTTCTCCTTCCCCGCGCTGCATTTCTCCTCTCTCTCTACAAGCTGCTGTGCGAAAATGTAGATGAGGACGCCTCCACCATGCGAAAACGAGAACCACCACTGGCGAGTAGCAACAAACTCACGGGAAACGGTCGCAACCAGCACATTACCCTCGCTGGAGACGTGAACGAAACCGCAAAAAGCGAACTCTGCGTGAGCCACCGCTGCAGGAAGAGAGACCACCACTACTACTATCATGACACCTCTACCAAGGAAGAAGAAAGGAGCAGCATGCCTCCCACTACCAGTAGCAAGCAGCAGCACCACCAGTCACCATTGTTACAGTGAACGCACCGCAAAACCCCACCATTGCGATGCCGGCAACCACGCAGCCATCGAAGTTACAGCTCAACATAGATGGAGATACTTCCATGGAGGCGAAAGAACAACACCTCCTCGTGTTGTAGGCACCATGACAGACCTGCAAAGAAAACCAAACCAGAACCAAGCACCGTCGTGACATGTTGTCGTTCCAGACACAAAGAGAAAACGACTCAATGGTCTCGAGTCCCACTGCAACCGAGGAAAAAAGCGACTCTATGGCCTCGGGTGATAACCGAGGCCAACAGGCCCCCTCTTTTAGCCTCGCCCCAATATGCTTCAGTTCTAAAACCGAGACAGAATTACGAAATAACCGGGGCTAAAAGCCCTTACTACACTGGTGTAATTTGCTGTAAATATAATCAATTATCGATTTTCTCATTGATTTGGTGAATATGTCATTCATTTGTTCATTAGAGTTGATAAATTTAGTAGTGATTGTCTTTATACTTCATTTTTTCTCTTTTGAAATGACAACTAGTGTTGATATGTTTGATTCTCACATCATGAGAAGATTAGAGAGATTATGTAATTTTGTACGATTTCACCAATATGCAACATAGGTCGTAGACTACAGTTATTTTAGGACTTACTTGAATATTATAAAATCGTAGTCTATCAGGTCGTAGCCTAAACTAAGCATTTTAGACTACAATTACTGTAGTCTATATTCAATTATAAACTACGGTTCTCCCAATAATGGTAGTCTAGTTATTCTTTTCAAAGTCTTTTTAATATTTATTTTGTTTTAGTTTCTCCGCTCCTAATCAAGTAACTTGGACAAAAAATAGAACTAAAACCAAAACTAAAACCAATGGATCTCAAAACCAAAAAGAGTGAACAATTACATTCATCATTGACTCCCTTTGAATACCAGCTCGAACAATAGTTATCATTTATTGCATAACATAGTATCCACACTCAAACCCCATAGTTTGTTTATTACACTACAATATTTCAACCCCTTTTAATACTAGCTCGAACAATAGTTGTCATCTATTGCATAACATAGTATTCACACTCAAAACCCTTAGTTATTATATTACACTACAATAATGAATATCAACACAATTAATAAGTTTAATTGAGGAAACAATTATAGTTGACAAAAACCTTGAGTGGTAGCCATGTGACCTTTTGTAATCTTGAAATCGTTTTATCCTTCAACATATTATATCTGAAACATGAACTAAAAGAAAAGATACTAGTTAGGGTCCACTTATATAAAATGAAACTACATAAATTTTGATATTGAATCTTAAATAGGAAAACTAAGGTTCATCCCATGCAACAACAATTTAATTAGACAAATTAAGTTTGTGCATACAAAAAAACAAATTATAGAAAAATTAGACTAAACAACATATTCAAACAATAAAAAAAATCCAAATAACACATAAAAATTCAAATAATAAAAAAATATTATCATAAACAAATTGTTAAGTATACATTAAAATATGTGAAGAGATGAAGGCAAACTTGAGAACATATTTGAGCAATATGAGTAACACCAATGTGGGCACCAACACAACCACACAAAAGGGTAGCAAAAATATAGGTGGTCACTCTGGTGCAAATAACCAAGCATGAACAATGATTTAAGGTTTAGCATCAATTGAAAGGACAAAAACTAATGTAAAAGGAAGAATATGAGAAGGAAGGAGACATGAACCTAAACAAAAGACAATGAGGGTGGTAACAACCCAAAGCAAGAAGAAGAAAAGAGAAAGGCTCGTCTTTCATGGTGGAGGAGGAAAAGTCCGCGTTCAACAACATGAGACAATAGTGACTTTCATGAGCAAAGTAAAAATAAAAATTTTTAAACTATTCAAAGTCGTGTAAACTATGTAACTGAACCATGGTATTTTTTAGGATTTGTATGACTATGTCTCATTGGTCTTAAGAATGAGAGTTTAAAAATTAACTTGTTACCCTTCATGCAAAGGAAATGTCTAGACTAGTAGCACTAAGGTAATTTAGCTTACTAACTAACTTTTTATATTTCTCAATATCGAAATAAAGTTTCTCTTGATCAAGTACAAGTTTAATACTTAGATCCATTGGTGTGTCTATTATAATTTACCCTCTTTATGATTACTTATTATAGCAATGTTACACACATATACAATGAGATAGATACATTCTTAGGAAGAATGACAATAGAACAAAACATTATGGGTATGACTTCATATCATTCAAAAAGACAACAATCTGAAAACACTCAAACCGTGTGAGGTGAATGTTTGATGCCATATAGAGACTTAAGTATATATGATATATTATATTAGATATCCTTGAGCAACTAATTCATGAAATTGCTCATGTTTCGTCAAAGTCACCAAGTAAAAATGCATTTTTGATGTTTAGAAAAAACAAAGTCCAATGAAAATAGTTGCAAATGGAAAATAGAATTTAAATAAATGTTATTATAACAATAGGAAATAAAGTGGGCTTCATTAATTTGATTTTATAATTGTTGCCAATTGTTTAGAAATATAGGTTAAGACATTGGTATTATCCATTTCACCTCTTACTATTGTACGATTGACTTAATTCCACAAAAGTATCATCACCTTCACTAAAATAGTGATAGATTTTTTATATTTTATTAAATTTGTTTTGAAAAGATTAATTTTATTTAGATTGATGTTTCGAGAAGTATTTATTTAAACTTGTATTTATGTTTGTTTTTTAGACTTATATTTTGGAGTGAAATTTTATTTGCTTAATATTTTATGAAGTATAATTTATGTGAGTTTATATTTTTAGAGTAATGTTTAGATAATTTTATTTAAAACATATAAAATATTTGTTTTTAAATACTCACGCATATTAAATATATGTAAATGTAAACAAAAAGGAAAAAAAATCAACTTTTAAATAGTAATAATAAATAATCATGAATTATGTAACACCCACACTTAACATATCACCATACTAATTAAAGTATTACAAATTAAATACTAAATATAATCATATTATAAGTATATAATATATTTATTGTTATCCATGAGAAATCAACATTTTAAAACTTTAAAATAAATATATACATATATAATTTCATAAATAAGGAGATCTATGCAATAAAAAGTTTATATAGCTAAGAATCGGAAATTAGAAATGAAACTTCAAACAATCTGTGGTTAATAAAGTTATACCAATAATGACACAGTGTTTCTATCCACACCACCACACCAGGTTGACTCCAAAGTGGCTTCTAATAGATATGCAAAAGTGATTCATCCAATGTTGTCCAAAGAAAACAAAACACGTATATATATGAAATGTGTCAGATCATGATGTTGCAAAAATAAGGGACTTTTGCTTAGGTATTAAGGTCTCTGCCATCAAAATCTGGATATGGTCACATCAAATATATGCAGCTGCAATGGGGAATTAAGAAAATAGAAACTAAGATTTTTAACACTCAAATGTATCTCTTCTTCCTTACTTAATTGCCATTGTTGAATACAGTTCGTGCCTTCAATGTTGAGTTCGAAAAGTTTCCACTGAAGTTAGTATAGAAAAAAAAATACATTTTGAGAAAAGTTGTGGGTATTTAAATTTTTTATTTATGTTTTTCTCAATTCTATATGATTGTAGTCTAAAATTTAATCATATTTTTATTTTAGTCTAACTGAATAGTGAACTTAACATGTTTATTAAGATTATATTGAAAAAAAAAATTAGTTAAATTATCTAAAAAATATATATACGGTCTACAAAATTGAGAATTGAACTAAAAAATGTGAATTTTTTATCCTTCGAAAGCCAAAAGGAGACCAAAATCACATCTACAATGGAGGAAGACTAAAATTATAATTTAGTGTAATTTATAGTGGGGTAAGTTACAATTACTTTTTCTTTTCATTTCTTTTATATATAATGAATTGTTTTTCTTCTGCTATGGATTGTTTTTTTCATGAAGGATATTCCATAATAAATTTAAGAAAATGCAAATAGATACCAATTAATATGTTTTGTTCGTCTTTAATGAAAATTCAACTAAATCAAGAAATTAGGGTTTCACAGATTTTAAAACAAATAATATATGAAAGTTCTCTATCCATCAAAAAGTTATTCCTGCTAAAATAAATGTTATATATCATTACGTGTTGAATGTTATTCTCTCCCCTAAAAAAATAACAATTTTTTTTTTCATTTGAGCAAGAATATCAATTAATATCATTTAATTATATTAATCACATTTATTTATGCTTTTTGAAAGTGTGTTTCACTTGAACTTGGTATTAAGATTAAGGAACTTATTCAAAAATAATTTAAATTTATTAAAAATGTATTAATTAATTATATTATAAGTGAATTTTATACCTAACTTAACCCCACAAAATCAACTTGTAAGATGAGCTTTGCACCTCATATATATTATGAAATTCAGTTTATATCTAGTTAATGTGGACTTTCAATAAATTAAAATAATACTTTGGTTTGGTATTATTAATAAGGTGAATTTGGCAAAATTTGCTTGAATTTTGCAAATTCTCTTGTTACTTAGAATAAATTTTAGAGAAAGAGTTATCAAATATAATGTAGAAACGTTATTTTCTTGGTCGTATTATAATAAATAAGTATCGTGTACGAAAAATAAGTCTCAGTGTTATTTTGGTCTTTAATGTAATCTTAATTAGTTTTGTACTCATATCTTTGAGAAGTTTACTTTAAATTTTTAATAATATTAAAATAGTTTCGTTAAAGTATTATTCTTGTACATCTGCTTATTATTTTTCTTTTTTTATTTGTGTAACAGAATTAGGACGGAAATAATTATTATAGGTGAGAGGAACTATATTACATTGATACCTCTAACAATGACAATCTATAGAAAAATTAAATAAATTATATGAATTTTTACAAATAAATTTATCTATAAATTAATATTCATTTAAAAAAAAATAATTTATTATGACCCATAATCGTTAAGGAAGAAAATATGGAAGTAGGAAGAAGTTCCCTCTTGTAAAAGTGCATATAGAAACTATAGGGGGTGCAGAAAGAAATGGCTTTCATAGTAATAGTTCAAACTCCAAAGGAAAACTTGAGCATTATGTTTGGGCTGAAATTAAATAAAAGCACAAAACAGAGGTTCACAAAATAAAAAGGGTGTTTTTCCTCTTAGAATTCAAATATATTATTATTAGTAAAAGTTTATATAAAATAATATTCAAATAAAAATTTCACTTTATAAATATTAATAATTGAATTTATATGTGATAGAAAAATGTATACACATGCATTTAAAAAGTACATCCTAAAATAAAATAAAACACATAATTATTTTTGTAGAACAAGGTATCCCATAATTGAAAGCTATATAAGACTAACATTTAAGTTTTATTTCTTTGAATAAAGTCTTTTTCATACACTGTCAAAAAATTGAATCCTCTTTTGGCATATTTAAGAAACTCAGTTATCTATCCGATATATTAAATATCATGTAACGTGCATTTTACGGATTGATCTAGCCCATTAAATTAGTATGTTTCTTTTTTAATTTATACATACTTACATAAATTTTAAAAAAAATAGGTAAAATCAATAACAATAATTTTTTTATCCATATTTTGTAGTATAATAAATATATAAAATAAATTACAAAAAATGTAAGTGAGATAATCCACTAACCAACCAACTCACGGTGGATTGAGTGAAATTGTAAAATTTCTAGCTCATGAAAAATAAAAAATAAGTGTCTGGGAGATTCAAGTTTAATTCCATCCTTAAGTTTATTTGAAGCCCACTATGAATAGTTTATAATTAGGTATTTTATAAACAATTAGACTTAAGGTGTTCTCACGAAAACTAAAATGAAAAATAAAAAATCATGTTAATTTTACAAGAGAGTTGAATAAAACTTAAAAAGAATTTTATATAATTTTTTTGTTATGAGGCAAATAGTTCAGGAATGATTATATAGTAATTGAAAAATGTTTCAACAGGATTTTTTTTTCAACAACTTAAAAAATAATAATCAAAAGTTGATACAAATGCAATAAATACAATAATACTTAAGTTTTTATATTGAGTTATCCATATATTATACTATATCTAATTTTTCTTTAAAAACCGCAAAATGTTTTTCCAATCAAGAGTTTATTGTTTACAATTAGTAACTATTCTTTTAACTCCCATGAGATCAAAGGTAATTTTAAAAACGATGCAATCACTTTTAGTTTTTATAAATATTCTTTAACCGCTACATATGAATGCAAAAAAAAAAAAAAAAGTGTATGATTAGAATGAAAGCTCTCAATAGATAGGATCAAATTATTAATGTTACTTATGAGAGAGAAATTCATATAATGAAAATTTTACAAAAAAAGAAAATATTTTCTCTATCATCTTGTTATTCAATCTAAAGATTTTACACATAAAAAAGTCTTTTAATATTAAGAACTTTATTTCATCTAGAGTCACTTAGAATTACTACTCCTTTCCCTCGTGAAAGAACTTTTATATATGGATATTTTAAAAAAGATTATCAAAATTTGTAGTCTAAAAACGTAATAGGACTAGCTCTTGCGTCCAACTTAGTTTTGTGAGCGGTAATAATACTAATGTAGCAAAGACATTCGAAAACCTTAATATTAGAAATATCATTCAATTTATCATAAAAATTTTCAAAAGAAGTGTTATTAAGATAAGGAGTAAGAATTTTATTTATTAAGTAAACAACATATTTGGCAGCAAAACACTAAAATTGTTAACTTAAATTAGCTTGATAAAGTAAAACCATTTCAACATTTAGGATATGTTCGTGTTTTCTCTCAACAGTAGCTTTTTGCTTAAGAGTTTCTATGAAGGATGTATTCAATAGTTTTATGAAACTAAGTCATAACATATTCAATAAAATCAAGTAAGCATTTCCTAACTCCAAATTTATTTTTCAAAAGGAATATCCAAGTGAAATGTATGTTATAATCAACAATAGTCAAAAAATATCTATCACACTCAATATGAGAAATGTGAAATCATGGTCCCATATATTAACATGTATAAGCTCAAATTTACACTCAATTTGAGCATTTACTATTATTGAAATGAGATTTTCTTTGCTTTGTCAAATGACAAGTGTTATAGAATAAATCGCTTCTACTGTCAATAAAAGGATATTGTCTTTTTTTTTATTAACAGGTCTTTTAGTGGATAAATGAATTGTTCTTAAACGCCAAATATAAGTGATGTTATTTATAGCAGTAATATTCAAGTAGCAAGAAAGATCGGTATCTACACATATAGCATACAATCCGAATTTCGCATCAACTACACCAATCCTTTCTTTGGTTTGTATATCTTGAATAATACAAGTTTTTGAAAAGAAGGCAAGCTTAAGATTGTGACCGAAGGTTGATTGAGAGACAAAAGTCATATTATAATCAAAATCAGCTATATACAACACATTTTGTAAAACAATTTTTCAGTGATCTTAACAAATCCTTTATGAGTAGCGTTAATATATTTTCCTTTAGACAATTTAACAATGACAAGTTTCATAGCATTACAACATTACAAGATAGGAAATTATTTAGGGAGTAAGAAAATGGTCAGTTGCACACCTAATCAAGGTTCCAACAACATTTATTTCTATTGAATTTGTTAGCACAAAATATTTTACCTTTGAGCTTAACTTTCACACATGTTTTTTGAAGCAACTTGACTAGCTTGTGTTGGACCCGAATTAACGTTGTTATCAGAATGGATTGGATTTTTAATGATCCAATCCACATCCATTTTAGATCCAAATAATTGGATTAGATTTTCAACTCAAATTCATTTTTTTTAGCAAAACTAGTTTGGATTCTTTTAAAATCCATATCCAAATATTTAGATCAAGATTTAAATTCAGTCCAAATATATGGATCAAGTTCAAAATTCATAATCCATTTTTTATAAAAGAAATTTAAATTGAATTTTCTAATATTGATGTCCTTAAGGCCAATATAACTCAGTCTATACAAATTGTCGGGCACGACTCGTCTAAGTCGTCAGGCCAACCCATCCTAGTCCATCTGAGTCTTCGGGCCCGCTGGGCCCGTTTTCGCCATCGGGTCTGCCTAGCCTGTTCAATTATTCGAGCCCGCCTAGTCCGTTCGGGTCTTCGGGCCCACTTGACCCGTTTAATTCTTTGGGCCCGTTCGGGTCTATGGGCCTGCCTGACCCGTACGAGTCATCGGGCCTGCTTGACCTGTTTATACTAAAATCTTATATATTTAATTATTATTACTAATATAAAAAAAGTATATATAATTTAGTATTGAAATCCTTGTATATTTTTTCTTAAAAAAATTATAGTTTTGAAATTGTATTTGATATGAAACTCATTTTAAATAAGTTTTTCTAACTTCATCTCTTTTCCCGAATATTCTCATATTTGAAAACGTTTTCTTATAATAAGTTTCAAAAAAATAATATAAAACATTCCGCCTATAATTTAAAAGAATTAATATGAAATTTTCTACTTACAATTCTTTGAATCTTAAGAAATGGTCCTTTAATTCAACAATTGAATTCCTAGTATCATGCTTGAAGATAGGTGAAGAAGTAAATTTGTATTGTTTTCATCTTCAAGGGTATCTTCCCTTTTATCACTTAAAACAAATGAATCTATTATTTCATTTTTCATCAATAATAACTATTTAAAAAAATTAAGACTAAAAAATAATTTATCAAAATCCAATCAAAAATTGAGAGATGTAATTACTAAAAGAAATATGATAATGAAGTCACATTTAAGAAATGGTTATGAAAAAACATATAATACCTAACTTTTCTTTTTATATTTATAAAAATATACAAAAAAACTCATAAGATGAAAAAAAAAACTAAATATCAAACTAATATTTTCCTATCATAAGAAAATTATCTTTTTTTTTTATCTTAGAAGAGAACGGATGAGAATTGAGAGTGCGAGACAATAAATTTATGCAAGAGTAATAAATGAATAATATACCTGAGAAACTTCAAATGAGAGAGAACAAAAAAATATCTCAATAAATTTTATTATTCTTTGTTATGTTTAATTTTTTATTTTATTATTTATTAATATTAAATATTATATTTTATAAAAAATAAAAATCAATTTTAAAATTTTTTAAAAAAATTAAAATATTAAAAAAAAAAGTAAAAAATCTTGGGGGGCCATGGCCCCCCGCGGACCTTAGAAGGTCTGCCACTGCCTAGGACATGATCAAGTTAGTGGCTAGGACCTCCTTCATCTCTTCACGACATAACCTACTCTACTTTATTTGAGTGTGAACAGTTATTAGAGAAAGAATATCACCATAAAGAATCATTATGCTAATGCATACACTAATTACTTCCATCTAGAATTTCTCCTTGAAATTCCATAATCCACATTTCATTCCATACTATCGAAAACACAAGAATATGCATTTATCATCATCAATTAAGAACAAAAACATAAGAAAATATGTAAATTTCAAATTGTCAAATATATGTGTAGAACCTAGAACACTCGCCTATGAACCCATCCTCTCATTAGGCGAAACACATGTTTCGACCAATGACCAGGTAGTTTGCCCAACGAGTGTCTCATTGGGAGTCTAGGGAATTAAATCCCCAATAAATCATCCAACGAGAAATGTTTGCCTAGCTAAACACGAATAGAGGTATCCCTATTTTGAAAGTCGCCCAAAGAGAATCACTCGTCCAGCGAGAATCACTGGCCCAACGACTCCCACATGAGGGCTATCCCAGATTCATACCAGCGAGTATATACTCATTTAGCGAATTTGCATAATTATGCAGAACAATAGTTTTCTACATAATTGTGCAACCATAACCCATCCATACAGCTAGAGGATCCTCACATATATAAGATTTTACATGCAATCTCATTTCATCAGCAGTATCAATGTAATTTGAACTCGTAGAACATATTAGATTCAGGCAATTTCACACAAATATCTTATTATAGTATACAAATAAATTTCATGCATCACAAACATCAATGAACAACTCAATTTCACCAGTCCAACTCAATTTTAAAATCATAAAATCATGAAATCATGAAATCAATCAATCAATCAATCATGCAAAATTCTAAGCAGTATAATTAGTTTCCCTTACTTGTAGATAACTCATACAACCTATAGAGTACCCAAAAACCTTCTTTCATTGGCAAGGCTCACAATTCAACCTAGGAATAATAGAAACATGATCAGGAACATCATTATTAGAACCATTTATCATTAGAGATTCTCAAAGAAAACTTAGGACTCATATGCGATGCAGAATTGATTAAATGCAGAATCTAAAAGAATTGACCAAGAAAATAGTAGAAACACAACTTACTCAATTTAGAAAACTGATCAGACAGACTTGAGAATCTCCCCGTAGTGATCACTCTAGAGGTCTCCAATCTTCAAAAAGATGAACGTACGGTGAGAGATTTTAGAGAGAAGAGAGAGAGTTCTAGAAAGGGCGTATTCCAAAGAGATGAAATGTTTTCTAAAATAATGAAATCCTTTTTTAAAATTTCTATTTATATATAAATATTTTATTATTAAAATAATAATAGGATCTCATTATTTTAAAACATTGTCACTCTAAAAATAAGATTTTCTAAGTTCTCACACCTTATCCATCCATGAGATACTTTGACAAATACGTTTAGAAATTGGGTGAAGAATCCAAGAAACAACCATCTTATTACACCTCTACCAAGCCACATATTTCTTATTGTCTTTTTTCGTCTCAAGTATGGTTCCATCAACAAATTCTAACTTGTTTTTAATGTTCAACGCATTTTCTATAGACTTGTTCCACAAGTGATAATTATTTCCTTCAAGAACTAGTGAAACAAAACAAGTAGCAGGATTCTTGTTGGGATGAAAATACATGCAGTTGTTCACGGGAGAAATTTCTTATGCCATGGAAGAAAGAAAGAAAGAAAAGAAGACAATAATGGAAGAAAAGAGAAAATAAAATCAAGAAAAATAAACAGAGTGAATCACAATAAAGTTTTTCCTAAAAAGAGCTTTGATACCATAACATAGAATCATTATCCATCTTCAAGAAATAGGACCAAGAGAACAAAGAAAAAGAAAGGAGAAACAAACAAGAGAAAGAAACAAGAAACATAATGTATTTGTGAACATTGTATTATTCAATACATGTAAAGAAAATAATCAAAGTATATATATATATATATATATATATATATATATATATATATATATATATATATATATATATATATATGACAAAACTAACAAACTATAGTGTACCGTCTCAACCTAATTACTGGTACAAATTCAAACACCCTAGAGCGGGAAGAAGCTCATCCAAAGGATGAGGTCTTCATAGCAGCTCATCCAGAGGATGAGGTCTTCATAGCATCTCATCCATGAGGTCTTCATAGTAGATCATCCATAGGATGAGGTTTTCATAGTTGCTCATCTAGAGGTTAAGGTCTTCATCCTTGAGACGAGGTGAGGCACCTGGGAAGCAGCTCATCTAGAGAATCGTGTCTTCATCCTATAGACGAGGTGAGACACCTGGGAAGCAGATCATCTAAAGGATGAGGTCTTCATCCTAGAGACGAGGTGAGGCACTTGGGAAACAGATTATCCAGAGGATGAGGTCTTCATCTTAGAGACGAGGTGAGACACTTGAGAAGCAGGTCATCCAGAAGATGAGGTCTTCATAATTGTTCATCCAAAGGATGAGGTCTTCATCCTAAAGACAAGGTGAGATACCTGGGAAGCAGACCATTCAGAGGATGATGTCTCCATAACAGCTCATTCAAAGGATAAGGCCCTCATCCTATAGACGAGGTGAGGCATTGGGGAAATAGCTCATCCAGAAGATGAGGCTACCCAAATGCATCCACCAGAGGGGGCGAACCACACATGCCAAAGCCACAACCTCAGCTCCTAGACCCACACCCTAGCATAAATACCTAAATATCCTAATACCTAAGGAGACGACTTGCAACTTTCGCAACCATTCAAACCATGATCTTGCGAGTAGTTAGCGAGTAGTTATAACCACTGTATCCCGAGTTAAGGGGAAAATATCTCAATATAAAACTGAATGTTGACTCTATAAATATGGAGGAGCTCCCTTTTGCAGAAGGAGTTCAGAGAGCACAAATTAAAAGATTTTGAGTTTAAAGGATATTCTAAATACCGGTTGTCGGTAGAAAAAGTGTTTTTTTTTTATCGGAACAAGAAGTTGGTTGCTAGTTGACATCTTACTCTTAACTCCATACGGTGATTTTTTTTTTCTTTGAGCATCCTTTCATAGTATTAACGATAATCGACTCAGTTGAATTTGTGACATAATTAACTTAATAATTTTGAGTTAATTTTAATGAAGAGTAGATGCTTAGTAAATAAATTATGTCTTATGTTATACACACTGTTTTAAACCTACTTTATTGTTGGAATTACTTTTATGGCCATTACCTAATTATCATCGGTATTAAATAAGAAATAACTTATTATAATATTATTTTACAATACCAAATTGCAAACTAAAGTTGTAACACGATGTGAGAGAAGGTAAAGAAAAATTTGGCATACCACAACAAAGAAAAAAATGGAATATACTACTTTTTGTAAAAGGAAACAAAATAAAAACAATTTTTTTTCCATAAACAGCATCCTATGGCTGAGTTTCTGAAACCCCATTCCACCCAACATGTAATAAACTCCAAAACCCCTACCCTTTCCATTCATTTTTATTTTGCAAACCAACCCTCACAACAAATCGCACACACATACTGCTATCAGACCTTGAATAAAAATTTAGCTAACACCTACTAATTTAAAACAAACAAATACTTTTTTAAGGATAAAAATATATTTAAATTTTAAAATGATTTATTTATTTACTAATAATTAAAATACACTATCTAAATAAACAAATTAAATTATTATATTTAAATAAATTATTTGAAAAATCATACAAATTAAAGGCAGTTCAAATTGCAATACATCTTAATTTCAATTTACTCTACCATTAGTTTTCTAAACTTGAGTTATTACAATAGTGTAAATGAATTGTAAGCAATGGTGGACCCCATGTTGTAAGGTCTTCTTGGTGGTTATTACAATTGCACATGCTTTCATTCGTTCTTTTGTCAAAGGTGAATTCAATACAACAACTTCATTCATCACAACTTGAAGATGCAACCATGGATCTATCTCATACTCATTTATTACTCATTCAGGAACCACTACATCTGCATTTTCATACGCTTCATTACTTTCTCAATCAATCTTATTCTAACTTCACTATGCCACCCACCTTTTTCTTTTAGCTTTTACATACTACTACAAATTTCATATGAGAAACATAATCATAACTTCAAATTTTGTAACCAATTATGATTGAGATTTAAATTTTAAAACTTCAATGGGCAAAATAGAATAACAAGAAGATATTTCTTTATCCCTTGCGCCGCCATTTGGTGAAAATACTTCTATTTTACATTGTTACTTTTAGTTTTATTCAAATCAATTTTAAGAAAATGTTGTGAGAAATAAGATTTTTTAAGTTGATTATTTCCCTATTCAGAAGGATTCCCACGTCAATAAGTTGTTCAAAACTATTACTTTCTATTTTGGTGAGAGTTTATGAAAGAACTTGTTGAAACATACTATATTTTAATTTCTTGTATTATATGACCTGGAAAATATTGATGTAATGTAAAAAAGCAAAAAAAATTATTGAAAGCGTTTTAATTTTTTATCTTAGTTATACTCCTTCATTTCCAGTTCGGCTCTTTATCTGCTACATCCAAAACTCCACGCGAGGTATGGAAGAAACAAATCTATATTTCACCGGAAAAATCTTAATTTGATTTCAATTGATTAAATTCAATTTATTTAAGTGATTATTTCCTTCTTATCCTAAAAATGAAAACATCATATTGAAAATATTACAATATTCCAGGTACAAAACATTCCACAGTAATTTTTTTTTTCATTTTAAGGAAATAGTTTTTTCATTACACTGCAATTCAGTCTTTATTCAACTGCCACATACCCTTTTGGAGTGGAAACTACTCAGAAAATCTGTACTCTAGTATAAGGTAATAATTGAACATCATAAATATAAAACTTAAAAACTCCATATTTAACAAAAATAGAAAAAAAAATTAGAAATCAAACCATACTTGACTCATCACGCTCACGGTGACTCTCGTGCAAATCACCGTTGGGTTTGGTGGCGGCGACGACGGCTATGGTGGCGCGACAAATCGGGCAATTGGAGTGGTTACTGAGCCACAAGTTAATGCAAGAGGCGTGAAACGAGTGTTTGCACGCGCTCAGCTGCCGGACTTCTTCGCCGTCGGCGAACACCGAGAGGCACACCGGACACTCGCCGCCGATCTCTTTGGAGTGCTCCTCTTTCCGGTACTTCACCCCTGCGTCGACGCTGGCGAGTTCGATCTCACGGTGGGATGCCTCCGACGCGACGGAGGACTCGCTAGCTGAGGGATCCCCGCGGCGGCGGCGGTGCGAGGGGCAACCGAAGGCGAAGATGAAGGTGTAGATTAGCGCCGGGATAGTGACGACGGCGAGGAGTGCGAGGAGGAACTCGAACGGGGAGAGATCGACGGAGCTGGGAGGGTCGGCGAACGGCGGCGGCGGGGGAAAGGGGAGGACGGTGATCTGGAATATGGAGCTGGGGGCGCCGTCGAAGGGATGCGGCGGCGGGAAGGGTATGACGGTGATTTGGCTGGCGGGACGCGGCGGCGGAGCCGCGACGACCGTGGGTGAGTTTTGCATTGCGATAGAGAAAGAGAGAGAATGGATTATAATTATTATTAATATTTATTATTACTATTATTATTAAGTGATATGTGGTTTCATTTGGGAACTTTTTTCGTTTTTAACTTTTTTTTTGTTGGTTTTATTTTTATTTATTTATGGTAGAAAAGGTGATTGAAAATGGTTGTTAGTAATGAAAGGGATTGAAGGTGGATGAATTCTTTGAAGCAATAATTGGTTTGGGTGGGTGAGTGAAGAAAATGGAGAATTTTTTTCTAGGTGATATGTGAACAAAGAAGTCGTAGCTGGACCCTCTTTAATTTGTTTCTTTCTCATTCTCTATTTTTTTTTTCAATATTTTTTTTTACTTTTATAATTTTATAGTATTAAGGGTACTCGAGAAACTAAATTGATTGTTGATAAGTTTCTACCTTTCAAGTTCAAAACATTAGTCTAAGTTAATTCTTTAATATGGGTCTTCTAATATTTTAAAATAATCTATCAATTTCTTCATCAACAAATATATACTCTTACATTAAAAGTAGGAACAAAAGCTTCAAGCTTTGATCCTAGTTGTCAAAGATAATGGAAGATTTGACATAGTTTAGAAAGTATTTTCTAATATCAATCCATTTCAAGATCATGAACATAAATTCTTCTATTTTCAAGCATTCAATATAACAACCAAATCACAAGATTGCAAAACAAAATCTACTTCTTTCTTTTTACACATACATATAGTAGAAAGTTTACATAAAAGTCACAAAGTACATATGATCCCAACAGAAAGAGGATTAATCACTAAGCAATTTAATCTTAAATAAAATAAAAGAAAAAAAAAAAAAAAAAAAAGAACAATTGTTTGTAGAGTTTTTAGTTAAATGACCAAGTTTGATCTCTCCCTCCATTCGTGTTCTCCTTATTCTCTATCTTTATTCTATTTATAAGTTATATTTTTCATATGAAAGAAAATTTCACAAATATGTAATTTAATCATATATGAATTACATATATTTTATTTGAATAAGTTAATCTAATCAGTATTAGTCAAATTTAATTTGTTCACCTTATTTCACATACCTCTAAAAAAATAGTTATTCTTAAACAAATTTTCTAGTTTATTATTTTGTTTACTTAAATTGCTGTCATCCTTCAGAGTAAAAGAGAAATTTATTGAACCTTTATATATATAAACTAACTATTTTAGTTGACTAATCAGACTAAGTAAATAAATCAAATGCCTTCATATTCTTATATTAAAAATGACTATTATTCATATATATATATATATATATATATATATATATATATATATATATATATGTATGTATATTTTTTTTTTCTTTTGAATTCATATAAAATATCCCATGTCCACAAAAATCATACGTTTTTTCATTGACTAAAATTTGTAATCTAATCTAAAATTGTATTAAAACTAAAACAAGGTGAATCATGCGTGAATTGATTTATTTGAGACAATCAAATGTACAGTCTCAACTAAAGGAAATATTTTTTGCATTATCAATAAAATGTAATAAATCCTTCCTAAAGAAAACTTTGGACAAAAATCAAGATTATTACAAGTAACTTTGCCATAAAATATATTAGAAGACTACGGTCAAAACTAATACAAAGTATTAAGTGTAAGATTGATTTGCAATAATCAACCTATGTAAAACAAAACACATCGAACACAAAATAAAAATAAAAAACAAAAATACAACTACATCTAACATTTTAAATTTTTTTAATGTTTATTTTTCTATGCTTTATAGTATTCTATCTCCAAATTACTGTATATCTTTTACTTTTTAAAGTTTGATTCTAATCAGAATTGTCTCCCTCGTATATTTTCTTTGAGAGTTGTATCTATTATTTCATTTTTTATCTACTGGTTGCCAAAAATAACAATCTAGAAGGCTCTATAGCTCTTAGTCATGGAGAAAATTAAAAGATATAGTTAGGAGTGTCTTTATGTATTTGTAGATAAAAATAAAAATGACATTATGAATATTTGGTGTGTAATCATTTATTATAGTAGAACTTTTAAGAAAAATTTAAAGGAGAATAGGACATAGTCTAAAGTTGGTATATATATATCAACTCAAATGAAAATCTAGTGCTTATTAGCGTTTATATACATTGATCAGTATTTTTTTTATCATACTTTGCGAAAAAATCTCAAACCTTATTCATACCTCATTTTAGAGTTGACCTACTACTTCATTTGAAATTATAAACTAGTCTGAATAGAGTTGAATAAACATTTTTTGCAAGTATTTGGGTAAATGATAACTTGAGTTAAAGAGTGTAAATGTGAAATAACAGTAGTAATGAACACCAAGTTTATATTGATTCACTCATGTTGACTTCCATTCAATTCTCCTCCAAGAAAACCTAGAAGAATTAATATAAGAACAAAATATAATTCTAGATCAAGGTTGTGAAAAAAAATGGTGTAATTGAGGTTATAAGCAAAAAGAAAAATAACTTGGGAATCTAACTTAATTTAGAGATATCAAATGAGTTGAATGATTAAGAGAGATAATGAAAAACTGTACGACAAAATAAATGTTCTTCAAATAAAAGGAAACTAGTGACTAAAGATAAGCTTGAAAATAACTTTTTATATTATCTAATAAACTAAACATATTTAAATAATTTAAAACTAGAACGAAACATGAGGATGTGATAAATATTTACATACTTATTTTTATTTTCATGCCTGCTTTAATTGAGGATTGCACATATCCATGCTTGATTAACACATATTTTTCATCAAAAAGTTAAAACGAGTTTAAAAAATAGTTGTGGGTATAAATGTGCTTGTTTATGGGTGACCCTATGAAATTTTTATATGAACTTCTTAACCTTTTGAGCGAGAGACTTATTTGATAACTATAGTGTTTTCTATTAATGTTATGGAAATTGATATTTTGACAAACAAAGTTTGACAAACTTTTGACAAAGTCTAGCCGGCTCTTATGTGTCACCTGAATTATTTTATTTTTAATTGTATATTATTTTCTTTGTTGGCAAGGGAAAGAGGGAAAGGGAGAAATCCTCGTTTCTTTGAAAATTTTGATTTCTAACACCAAACTATCTTGCTTTCATGCTTCGTTCTCTCTCTCTCTCTAGGTCTTTCGTCCACATTGTTCTACTACAAAGGTTTCTTTGTTTCCGTCCTCACTGTTCCACTTTCGTTGTTCCAATGTTGGAGTTGGGCGACATCGTAGGTAGGTTTTCCTTTTTTTCTTGTTATTTTTGAGGTCCTTTTTCAAGTGTTGCATCCCTGCTTTTGGTCCCGTGTTTTCATGTGCTTTGTACTGGTGTATATATTTCATTTTATAGGTTTAGGGAAAATAAGTAGAAGTCAAGTGTCATGAGCACAAGAAGGTTTAGGCAAATAAATTTACATAATTATGAAATTACTCTTTTGATTTTGTCAGTGTTAGTCCTTCGACTTTTTGGATGATTGGATTTATAGTTTTATCTTGAAATTTATTTAATTCCATGAGTCTTCACCATACATTTTGTGCTACACCAATAAAGAGGAACAAATTTGAATCTAATGTCACATTGAAAAATCATTAAAATTTTTACTCTTTCAACATATTTTCTAGTGCACAATCTAGGGATACCTACAACCCACTCAGTTTTGAAACAAAAAGGTGGACATGTGTCCCTGATGAAATGCAATATCAAATCAATTGGACACCTTCATCTGGGATACCTTTCGTTCAAAAACATGTACCGCATTTGCCACTTAATCAATCAGTGTTTGTTAGTTAAGTATTGAATACATTTTTCCAACAATTTTTTTCAACATATTTTCTAGTGCATAGTCTGGGATGTTATGTTTGTGATTCATTAGTAATTTTAGAATTGAAGAAATGAGGAAATAGTCTTATATGAGCAAATATTAAGTAATTATGGTGGCATTTACAAGTTTTTACTCTTCAATGTAGTGGTTTTGTATCATTGTCGACATCTGTACAATCAAATTTAGATATACCTCAAACAATTGGTACAAGTTAAGTATTTGTGTTTCCTTGATAAGTAAGTAGGATTTGCCTTTTGAAATTGTCGAAGTTGTAGTTACAAAAACATCTAACAAATTCCATTATGCTGGATTTTATAGGTGAGGAAATGCTGACCATTTTTTGGGCCACTTTTATAAGTTGGATATGACATCGTTAAACACCTTTTTTTATGTTGGTTGTGTTTGTCAATGACATTCAATGTATATATAAAAAATAACTTAATGTAGGATGTACGTTAATTGGTATTGATTGCCCTATAATTATTCATATTGACCAAAATTTATTTTAGACACTATGTTGCAGTGGTCTGATATGAGCATGGAATTGTTTTAGACACTCTATTTCAGTAGTACGTACAAAACACAAGGTAATTAAGTGGCAAATGCTGGAAGAGTTTTTGCACAACAGGTAAAACATATTATCTATGTCTTTGTATTTGGGGTGGCTGAGAACTCAATGAAGTTTTTATCAAAGGTTGTGGGTTATGGGTTTTTGGTTCACTTGAAAAAAAAATAAAGGACAAAAAACTCACAAATTTATGCAATAACTATGTACCAAACTCAAGGTAATTAAGTGGCAAACACTTTAAGAGTTTTTGCACAACAGGTAAAACAAATTATTCATTACAACACATTTGGCTCTACATTTGGGGTGGGTGAGAACTCCATGTGAATTTCGTTAGAGGTTGTCGGTTGTGGGGTCTTGTTTCACTTCAAATAAAACTTAAGAACAAAAAAGACTGACAAATATATGCAATACCTATCTACTAAACACAAGGTAACTAAGTGGCAATCTCTGGATGAGTTTTTTTACAACAGGTAAAACATATTATCTATGACTTTGTATTTAGAGAGGGTGAGAACTCCATCTGGATTTCATCAGAGGTTATGGGTTATGGGTTGTATGTTCACTTGAAAAAAAAAATAAAGGACAAAAGATTGACAAATATATGAAATAACTATGTATCAAAACACTATGTAATTAAGTTGCAAACACCATAAAAGTGTTTGCACACCATGTAAATAGATTATCCATTACAGCACATTTGACTCTGTATTTAGGGTGGGTGAGAACTCCATGTGAATTTCGTTAGAAGTTATGCATTATGTGGTCTTGGTTCACTTCAAATAAATTTTAAGAACAAAAAACACTAACAAATATATGCAATACCTATCCACCAAACACAAGGTAATTAAGTGGCAAACGTTGTTAGAGTTTTTGCACAATAGGTAAAACAAATTATCTATGACTTTGTATTTGGGGCGTGTGAGAACTTCATCTGAATTTCGTCAAAGGTTACGAGTTGTGGGTTGTAGATTCAATTGAAAAAAAATATATAAATGAAAAAAAGACTGACAAATATAGGAAATAATTATGCACCAAACACTATGTAATTAAGTGGAAAACAATGCAAGAGTTTTGCACACCATGTAAAATAGATTATCCATTACAACACATGGTCTGTGAAATAAAAGGGATTAAAAATTGATTTCAAAAACTATATACCAAACGTAGTTAAAATAAGTGACAAATGCAACTACAATTTATGTACATAAATGGAATCAGTTAATTCCTCACAAGTTCTTTCACGATATACTTAGGCTGGCTGACAAATGCATTTCAACAAAGGGTGTCTGGTGTGGGTTTCCCCATGACTTCAAAATAAACATGGTCTGCGAAATAAAATGATTGAAAATTGATTTGAAAAACTATGTACTAAACGTAGTCTCAATAAGTGGCAAACATAGTTAAAGTTTTTGTACAAAAATGGAATCAGTGAATTACTTACAAGGTCTTTCAGTGTGAACTTGGGTTGGCTGAGAAGGGCATGTGCACTTCAACCAAGGGTGTTTGGTGTAGGTTTTCCCATGACTTGAAATAAACATGATATGTGAAACAAAAGGGATTAAAAATTGATTTTAAAACGATGTACCAAATGTAGTCAAAATAAGGGGCAAACACAGTTATAGTTTTTGCACACAAATGGATGTAGTTATTGAACATCTATATTTGTAACCCTATTTACCACAAGATGAAATTATATTGGGTACCTAGTTCTTGCAACACTTTTGGTTGTTTTTTTTTAAATCGATACCTAATACTTTGGAAAAAATATATTAAAGACTTTACTTAGTAACTCTAAATTCAATAATTGTACATATAATTAGGGAGATTTAAGGAGATCTATGAATACTTAATCTACACATAGTCCATCAGATAATCATTACACTTCCTTAGAGTCTCAAACACACTATTCTTTAATAATTATGATTTCATTTATTAGATACCAAACATTATTTATATTATTGTAAAATGTATTCACGTTATTCTAATCAATTTCTTGGATTATTTCCTCAAAACATATGTACATTTTCAGTATGAAATTCTTCACAAGCCTTTTGAAGCTCATCCTTGTGTGATGTAACTGCTTCCACTTCTATCAAAACATGAAAAAGCTGTAACTAAATGATATTATTTGTGAACCTCTTTTAAATGCAATGTTGCAACTATCAATTGTACCATTATTATCAACATCATCCTACAACCACTATTATCAACATCATCCTACAATCAGAAACAAAATTGGGAGATGGATTATAAGGATGTGGTACTAAAAATGTGCAACATCCTATGTGTTCAAAGAAACCAAATTTTTTGATTCAAATAATTCAAATAAAAAGTAAAAAATCACCTTCCATAATTGCTGTTAGAGCCAATGCAGAAGAAATAATATCAAATAATAAAATTATATGGTTGAAGATTTGGAGAATGTCATTTTTCACAATAAAAGGAATATAAAAGTATTGAGATTTCTTGAACTTGGAAGCACATGCAATTAAGCATGTTTAAATAAATGGTCAAAGATGAAGAAGCAAGAGACTACTACTCATTGGGTTTCTTGGAATCTCCTAGGCCATGAAGGGAATATTTCCAGTGCAACTACAACTCTAGTTGTGAATAAAGTTGCAAGAATCACAAGGGCAAAATTTCAAGAGGATCACCAAACCAAGGTGTTGAAGATTACAAAATAAAGACTGAAGGACTTTCAATTATAACAACAAAAAAAGGCAAAGGAATCTAATCCAAATTTTCATCAATTATGGAGTTGGTAAATCTTGCAAAGGAGGTCAATTTCTAACATTGTAAGCCAACGCCATCCAAGTCTATTGTCTCATAATCATTATTGTCTCAGTCTAAAAAAAATGATTATTTCCCCTAAATTAGAAATCAAGATCCAAATAAAAAAGAAAAAAAATCCCTAAACCTACAAAATGAAATACATACACCAACACAAAGCACACGGGACCAAAAGTAGGGATGCAAACATAGAAGTTTAAAAAAAAATCCTTAAACCAGAAAAAGAAAAATAGCAACGCTTGAACAAGGATCTCCAAAATAACAAAATACAGAGAAAAACAAGAGGAAAACTTACCTACGATGTTGCCCAACTCCAACAGTGAAACAATGAAAGTGAAAATAGTAAAGATGAAAATAAAGAAACCTTTGCGGTAGAACAATGTAGATAAAAGGCCTAAAGAGAGAGAACGAAACATGAAAGCAAAATAGTTTGGTGTTTGGAAATAAAAAATTTCGAAGGAACAAAGATTTCTCCCTTTCCCTCTTTTCCATGCCAGGATAGAAAATAATATACAATTAAAAATAAAATAATCCAGGTGACACATAAAAACTAGTTAGACTTTGTCCAATAGTTTGTCAAAGAAAAATTTTTTGTTTCTCAAACTATCGATTTCCTAATGTTGTATATGAATATATACAAGCAACTTATTTTTATGTTTTTAAAAAAGTTAGTTTTCGAGGGCATGCAATACTAGAAATACCTTTTATGTATTGTTGAGATATAAAGCAAACAATTAAACTATGGTGTAAAAGAAACACGTGAAAATAGGAGGTATAGAAGCATGGTATTGTTTTAAGTAAAACGTGGATTTTTATAAAATGGTTAGCAATATACTATTTTTTAACTCAAAGTTGATTATATTTAAATAGTTCTACCTTGTAACATTTAACACCGTATATATTCGATATTAGCACAAGCAATGATAGTTTTAATACAAGTATTTATCAATTCCTTTCAAACAAATATAATTCACAATGTCATCTTAATTTAAAGATTTTCCTTTTATGGTTATTGAAAAAAGAAAGTTTTAAAGAAGAGAAAAGAACCTTAAGGCATATGAAATAATAATAAAAAGTTGTAGAGATACATAATAAATCAATTAATCTTGTTTATTGTCATTTGTTATGGATCATGTTATAAAGACTTGTGTTAAAAATGTGTATTATTCTATTCTATTATAACGTGTCTACCACATCCAATTTATAGAGTTACAATATAGTAATTATATTTAAAAAAGAAAAACTAACTTTCATTCCACTCTAATTATTGCTTTAACTACTATCCACATATAACACATTTTTTTGTCGTTTTTGTCTTTTTAACTACTCCTCAAAGTACTCTATTTATAACTTCTTTCATGTTCTTGAAGCGAAACCATTTCTTAAAGTAATTCATTGAAATATGAGATGTTATGAGATGCTATTGGCAAAATGGATAAAGTGAATCTTGTCAAGCATATATCAAATTTACAATTAATGTTTATATCTTCTAAATAACAAATAGAAATACAATTATTAAAAACTATTACAAGTTCAAAACTTTGTACTTTCTTATTATTTAATAAATAATAAAAAAATCATATAAGTGCAATATTTTTTAATTATAAATTATGGCATAACATAAATTCATGAAATTCTATAATAATTATTTCAACATATATTTTTATTAGTAGATGTGGATAGTGATTAAATTGGTAACACTTTTTAATCTTAAATTATAAATATTGAAAATATTTAGGCAAAATAATGAAGAATTTGATTTTAAAAAATAAAAAATTCTGAATTTGACGATTAAAACCAGTAATCAAATTAACTCATTAAACTAGTGGTTCTTTTTTTGTGAAAAAGAAACTAATAATTGGAAACATACGGGGACTAAGCGTGAAATAATGGGCCGGTCCGGGCGATGGGCCTGATTTGTGACATTCCAGAATAAATTTCAGCCCATTGAAAATGAAGGTTGCAAGTCTGGAGGAGCGTGAAGAGGAGAAGGTTGAGGAGTGTTCCCAAAATCGCAATATCTTCAATTCTATCTGCAACCACAAACCTTCTTGTTCGTAGTTGATCACAAAAAAATGGCGACGAAACTTCATATATTCACAGGATTGACCCCGGCGCCATTTCAATCTTCTTCCTCCTCCTCCACTCTTTGCGTAGTGAAGAAGCCTCTCAGTACATCCTTTTTCGGCGCTGGAGGAGGTACTCTTACTATTCCCGTTGCTCGCTGCTCGCAATAGTTAATTTCCGTTTAATTTGTTTAAACGCTGCGGTTTAGCATGTGATTAGTTTAATTAGCCATGTTTCTAACTTCTGATCGTTGCAGTGGAAGCTCTGAAAGTGAGCGCGATGAGGATTGCGAAGCCTGTGCGTGGTGGCGGTGCTCTCGGAGCTCGCATGAACCTATTTGACAGGTTCGCCAGAGTTGTGAAGGTGAAAAAAAGCACCGAAACGACAGCGTTTAGTTTTTTATGGTTTAGCTTTAATATTTTCTTTGTCGTTATGGTTAGATTTTGTCATCTTAGTAATGCAGTCATACGCAAACGCTATCATAAGTACGTTTGAAGATCCGGAGAAAATATTGGAGCAAGCTGTGCTGGAAATGAACGACGACTTGACGAAAATGCGTCAAGCTACTGCGCAAGTTAGTTACAATTGTTCATTATCTGTTTGTTTTGATTTTGATTTTTTAAATTTGTTGTGTGTGTTATTGTCTTATTTATTTTTTTTCGAATAATTAATATATAATGTTATAATTGTTTTAGTTGTTTGAGTTTTTATGATTGTACACGAGCTATTTAACTGTAAACTGACTTCAAAAGAGATTGCTAGTTTTCCCTGTTTATGCTATCTCTTATTCAATTTTATTTTATTGATTTTTTTTTTCTATTTCTTGAGGTATTGGCATCTCAAAAGCGGTTGGAAAATAAATACAAGGCTGCACAACAAGCTTCTGAAGAGTGGTAATGTATGAAAGATTTATTATCTTAATTTGCTAATGATGTCTGGTATATAAAATGCCTTTGTGCTTTTTATGTGTTGCAGGTATCGGAAAGCACAACTTGCTCTTCAGAAAGGTGAAGAAGATCTTGCTCGTGAAGCACTTAAGAGGCGTAAATCTTATGCGGTAAATTCTCAATTTGTTGAAGGTTTTTTGTTAAATTTTGTCTGATAGATAGATAGAAAGAGAGAGATTCCTTTCAAATGTTTGATAACACTTTGTCCTCCTCTCATTGCTTAATTATTTTTCCGTTCATACAAGCAAATGTAAAAGCTTGATTGAAACAAATCTATAGGTCTATGAAATGGACCATTGCCAAGGGTTTTAATGTGTTTTGATTAGCTGAAGTTGTTGGAATGTTTAGATGAGGACTTGACAGACTACACAATAGTTGACCTTTGAAAGTGCTTTCATGTATGCATTTTGGCTCATGTTAGATAGTATTGATGAAATATGAATGTCGATGTCAGTATTGTAGATTAAAAAGTTTGGATTTGCCAAAGTTTTAACTTTTATAGGATACTGCATCTTGAAAATAGAACCTTAGTGTAATGGAAAGCTCATTATGCTTTTAATATGTTGCAGGATAATGCCAGTTCTTTGAAAGGTCAACTTGATCAACAAAAGACTGTTGTTGAGAATCTTGTCTCTAATACACGGGTAAGTTAAGTTCTTCTCAGTATGTTACCAGTCCGTTGTGTTTACTTATGTGTTAAGAGTGTTCGAAAACAATCATTTTGAAGCACTGGGCTGAATCGAAAACCTAAGTCAAAGATCATCAAAGCTTATCATTTTGGATTAGTTTGATTCTTGATAATGTTATGGCTATATATTCCTAAAACCTTGTTAAATTATAGTTGTATATGTGATTCTTAGGAAGAGTAAACTGTGTTGCTTGAGTTCATTGTATAAATTTTTCCTAGTGATGTTTCTCGATCACTAGGATCTATACTTTTCTTCTAAATTACTTAGGCACGATTGGTTATTTTTTAATGTCCTAGCTTTTCTCTTGGGTTTGGACTTTGGTAGTAGTAGAAACTGAGAAATTTCATTTTCCATCATGGTAGGATAAATTATCGGACATCATTTTAAACACTGTAATGTCTTTTTAGATGAATGATTGTTTTAATGGATTAATGTAGAAAGTCGGTGTGCCCTTGGTTGTACTGACTGTGTAGAAAGATATATCATATTGTACCTGTGGTATCTTATGAAGGAACTGTAGACCGTCCACCAGGTTTTGTTAGCTTTCCACTTTACCTTCTACTGTGACCTTTTTTCATCAGCATGTCACACTAAAGTCCTATGTCAAAAGTTTCTTTCTTCCCTCCTTCCTTGAATTAACCCCAAAGAATCCACGTGCCATGGTTTCCACTCCTTGTGCTGTTCACATCGTAAAGGCATTAATTTACCCCTATTACCTTTCATATAAATTGCAATCTTTCGAGCTCAAAAATACATACAATAAATAAGACTTGTGTGCAATTGATCAGAAAATGATGTCCTCCTGTAGCTTCTGGTGAGCCTGTCTTTTCTTTAGCTATGAATGTGAAATTATCTTGAGAATAAAATAACAGGATAAAGAAAGTGGCAACAAGAATTTAGCAAAACTGTTTTCTGGCTCTTGGTTAAAGCCTCAATGTATCAATGCCCTATAATGTTAATGGGAAGCATGCAGTTTAAAAATTGAGATTGAATTTTTTTTGCTGGAAGTGGACACAAAAAAACGCACTTTGACACCTTCATTGTAAGAATTGCCTCCTTCTGGAAATGATTGGAATCCGTTTAGCAATTTTAGTTTAATACTCTAATTCTGGAATTTTATTATACATAAAATTTATTTATGACAGCTATGAGCTATAATTTTTTTATTTTGTAGCTTTTGGAGAGTAAGATACAGGAGGCAAGGTCAAAGAAGGATACCCTGAAAGCAAGAGCTCAATCAGCAAAGTTTGTCTTTTAATTCTTTTTCCCATTGACTTCTGTCTTATTAAAGTCTTCTCTGGGTATTTTAGTGATTGTTGTTGGTTGATGTTTCTTCAGGACTGCAACCAAGGTGAGTGAGATGCTGGGAAATGTCAATACTAGTAGTGCTCTTTCAGCCTTTGAAAAGATGGAAGAGAAAGGTTAGAAAATTTTACATGTACTTTTTTGTTGAATTGTGGCTTATACTTAATGAGTACCTTTGACCATATGCAAACATATAATTCCATTGCCATGCCAGAGTTATTTTGAGGTTCTATGCTTCCTATCCTGCTCACTTTCCTTTTTCTTTTTTGCAAACTGATAACCTATTATTATATTGATAAACTATAGAATCCCGGAAATAATCTGACACGTTGGAGCTTCTAGTGATTCACAGCTTTTTTTTTTTTTTTTTTTTTTTTTTTTTTTTTTTAATGTATTTTGATTTTGACAAATGACAACGGCAATAATCATGCTACATTATGATTAAGCCCAACCTATTCTTTGTGAATTATGCACATTTTGACCTTATGCATGCTCATTATTAATTATCTTAATAAATGTAATAGTATTCAAAATCTATAATAATGAGTAAAATTATAATGAAACATGGCATTGGATAGCATGATATAACATGCTTATAAGGTTTAGTCTATGGGATAAAGTGTGGGTATTTGCATGAGTTATTTATATAATCTTTTATGTGCTCTTACTATTGTGTATGAAATTATTTGTCTTTGTAATTATTTTCTATTATCTTGATAGTGATGGCAATGGAGTCCCAAGCTGAAGCTCTTGGCCAGTTGACAAGTGACGATCTAGAAGGAAAGGTAGTAATTATTTTCTATTATATGTTGTGCATGGAAATGAACGAACTAAAAGGGGGCGAACCAGATTTGTTTTATTTTCATTTTTTTTTAGGAAACATAAATGTCCAAATAATGGAAAACGAAATCTTCTGAACTATTATGATCATAGCTAGATTCACTACAGTTATGTAATCTATTAAAAAATAATGTAGTTTTCTTTGTCGATTTAACTTACTGTTGGAAAATGTAGAAACCATTTCCTCGGAAGCTATTTAGTAAGGAAATAAACCCTGAGCCCATTAATTCTGCAGCAGAAAAATATAATCTTCTTTCTGTAAATGTTTTTCTTTGTTAGATAGTTTGATTAAGCTCAGAATCACAAAACTAATTGAACAAGAATAAGTTTCAAATATATTTTGTGGTTTGCTATATAAATCCCTTGGCTTCGTCTGATAGTTTTATCATGCGTTAGACTTGGGGGAGCTTGGAGTGACAGACCGTAAAGTATTTTTGTTTTTTTCTTTTCTTTTTATATAAGGGTTGACGTGTTTGATATCACCGTGAAAGAAAGAGATCCCAACAAGGTTGAAACCCCTAGGTTTCCCCAATCATTTGCAGCACATCAAGGATTTATTTAAGAAAAAAAAAACAAAGCAGAGACTGTAAAACTTATTGCTTCATTACATTATGAGGAAATTGCACTTATCCTCCATTGAGTATTTTATTGTGCGTTAGAGTTGGGGAGTTTGGAGTGACAAAGATTGTAAAATGCATTCTTCATTACGTACATTACATAGTGTGGAAATTTTACTTACCTCCTATAAGGTTATACTATATGACACTCACATCCCTTTTAGTTCCAAAATAGACACTCACATCCTTTTTAGTTCCAATATAGACACTCATCTCTTTTATGTTTTTAATAAAATAACACTTAAATCTCTATAGTTTTTAAATAGACATTAACCTCCCTCATTTTTAATAAATGATACTCACTTCCGTTATGTTTTTTATAAAGTAACACTCAACTCCCTTTATTTTGTTTTTATAATAATTTTTTAAAGTTTTTTTTTTTGTTTATTTTGTTCTTTAATTTTTTTATTTTAAAACTTAATTTTTAATTTTCATATTCTTTTATTGAAGTGTTTGTTAATATGATATTTTAAAATAAAATAAGGGAAGTGTTACTTATAGTTTTTTTATTAAAATATAAGGGAGATGAATGTTATTTATTAAAAGCATAAGAGGTGAATATTTATTTAAAAACTAGAGTTGTGAATGCTATGTTATTAAAACTATTGAGGAATGTCAATTTTAAAACTAGCATATATGACTTAATGGAGGCAAGTTTAATTTCCCCATCATGATTGTTTGTGAAATTCTTGGGTTTCATTCTTCTGCAGCGATTAATTATTGATTTTTGCAGTTTGCATTGCTTGAGGGCTCTTCAGTTGATGACGATCTCGCAAATTTGAAGAAAGAATTGTCTGGTGGTTCAAAGGTAAGCTTCAAATGTGAAATAGCTTCTGTTTGGGTATAGTGCCACGAGAATTTAATTCTGTCTTGCAAGTTTTCCCTGTTTTGTGACTAGAAGTTGGTAAACCTGTGAAGGCAAGGAATTTCTTTTTCTTTTTCCTAACGCATTACATTTTGCTAACGTAAAATTAGACGCTAGGTGCCGCGTTTCAAATTTTTCATTAAATTGTTTGACTGTTTGCTTCAAGCAGAAAGGTGACCTTCCTCCTGGAAGAAGTGGCACCACTAGCACCAACACTGGAATTCCATTTCGAGACTCAGAGATTGAGTTGGAACTTGATCAATTGAGGCAAAGAGCAAAGGAATTTTGAAGCATGGAATATTTTTCTTTTTTGTTTCTTCAAATTTAGCTTGAATTTAGTTTCCGTACTTTTAATATCAACGCTGTACAGCTAAAAGGCCAATCACGATATTGTTGACACTACTGGCCAAAAGTTGGTTGGAAAATTGAACAGATTAACTGCATACTCATGTTTTGAACACTCTTAAGTGTGATGATGTTTAATACATGTTTGCACAAGAGCTCTACACTTACAATTGCTATTGTTGATAATCTTCATGAGAAGAGCAATGCTATTTAAAATCTCGTAGCATGTCCAGAACTCAAGGTTAGCAGCAGCACCATGTTCATAAATCATAAGGGTGCATCCCCTTTGACCCTTTGTTAAGTGGTTGGGTATTGTAATTGTATTTTGTTTTGGGCATGCATTTTTCCATCTTAAATTGCGGAACATACGTTTATTTTACCATAAAAATGTTTAATGTCTGCTGCCCCCCGCGCTTATTTTTGTAAACTTTTTTCACGTGAAGATGTAACCTAGCATGAAGCAATGGCAAATGTGTGGCCAATTCCTACCTTATATGCAAAGGTTTTTGAACAAAGTATATACTACAAAGGTTACGTTGAACTATGTTTAACTTAATTGCTGGGGCTAATCGAAAGTTTCACCTTTTTATTTAACCATTAATAATTATACTAGATTTGCTAAATTAAAGTATTGGATACTCTTGATGCTAAATCAAATGAGGAAGAAAACCAAGTGTCTACAAACTGATAATAGTGTGGCGTTTTTTCTTTCCGGAGTTAAATGATTTTTGTGGAGACAATATTGTGAAACAATTGATTGTTCGTCATACGCTATGACAAAATAAAGTAGCAGACAGGATGCAAAAATATTTTCTAGAGAGCAAGATATATGTTGTCACATTTTGGGTTAGATAATTGAAATTGAAGTGATGCAATTACCAGTGCATGTTTCTTGGGGAATCGTTCTCCTTCATCGACTATCAAATTCAAGATTCCCGTTGAGATGTGGTCTAACAAATCTGTTCGTTACACAACGCGAAGGTGTTTAGATGTTCAACTTAGGTGAACTTGAACCCAAATCAAAGGAGTTGTTTGTAGATTGAGTTAAAAATAGACAACTAGATCTAACTTATTTTTTCGTAGTTCAGAAATTTTGTAACTTAACCTTATACGGATCAATGAATTGACTCACCTAAATATATTTTTGTTGTTCAAATTTATTTTATATATTTATTATAATATATCTAGAATGAATTGATTAGTCTATTTGTAAGAGCATATTCACTTATTTTACCAAATATTTTAAAGATAGCAAGAGAAAATTAAAATGTCAACTTATATTATTAAACAAATAAATAAATTAAGTGTATAAATTATTCAAACATAATTGAATAACATTACTAACATTTAAAAAAAATCTACGTACATAGATAGCAATAAACAATTATAATAAATAAAAATGAAAAAAATAATAACAAAGAGTTATTATTGATAGGTTACAGTTCCAACTCACCTTTAAACTTGTTTAACTTATAATTAAATACAACTTGACTTACATTTAAAAAAATTATATTAATTTCCAATCCAATCCGATTCGAATTCATGAATTAAATTATAGATTTGAATCCATTTAACATTTCTATTTATGTCTAAAACCTAAGAAAACAACTACAGAAGTGTCTGGTAGACCTAAAGTGTATAAAAAATTCTACACCTAACCACTTAGTACAACAAGAACAATATAATCCTCAAACCTCTGTTTGTTGGTTTAAAAGGAAATGAGGTAGTAAAAGAGATAGGGGTTTAAGGATACCCTTGCCTTTATCTTGATGACAATAGAAGAGGGAGTCTTCTAGGTTTGGTTATTTCAAGATGCAATTGCTTGTGTTAAAGTAAGTGAGTAGTTGGTATGGATGAAAAGGTAGAGTATCCATAGTTATTTCAATTAAGTATTCAGACTATCAAGTCTTAACATATCATGCGACAATAGTTAACCGTAAGACTTAACCAAAGTCTTAATGGATGGAATGACAAGATTTTAAACTTAAAAAAAAAATCTTTCTTTACGAGGTTACATACTTGAATAAGAAAAAAAAAATCTTTTACCTTTAGTTACTATTCATGATATGATAAATATAATGCAGTGGAGACCCTTCAAAATAAATTTTCTATTCTACTCCATTAAAAAAACTTTAAGGTGTAAATTATTAAATTATATTTTTACATTTACCTAAGAGGATTTATCCTTCGGCTATCTCACAAACTATATTAAAATCTTAATCCAATTGAAACTAAATTGTATACTAGAGTTTGAATGGAGAGAAATGTAATAATTACAAGTTAAAATATAAATACAAAGAATTACACCGAGAGTGTGATACCATTTTCTTGTTGGAATTTTTTTCTTCACTTCCAAGATTTGTTCTGCACCTCTAAAAAATTTTAAACTCTAAAAATATGTTTTGACCATTTAATCACATTAATACAAATCGTATCTCCAAATTACGTCTGAATGTCAACTTAAAGATACTTCCAACTTCCGGATGTCGATATCAGGGATGACAACAGGGCGGGACGAGAACGGGTTTCGCTATCTCATACCCATCCCTCTAAAAAATTATCCTCATCCTCATACCCAAACTCAGTGGGTATCAAACTGTTGTCCCATCTCCATCCCCACCGGGTAACGGGTATAATCTCGTACCCATTTTCTTACTACTTTAATATTAATTTTCATAAAATAATACAATATTATGGTAAAGTAAACATAATATTATCAAATATTCAATATTAGTAGGATGATTGTTTATTTGATATCAAATACATTGAAATAAATTATAATTGTTTACATTTTATATTAGAATACCATATAAAATTTCATAAGAACCAAAATATTTATTGAATTTGCAAACATTAATGAAACCTAGTTGATAAAATTTAAAAATATTTTAAAAAAATATAAAAGAAAAACAAATATTCAAATTAAAATATATTTTAAATGTTTGTTTACTTCAATTTTTTAAATTCTAATGAATCTCTTTTTTATACACTAATAAAAGTTATAATACATTACTTTATCAAAATGACGCAAAAAACAAATAACAAACATAATAATAAAATTTTAACATAGATCTTGTATCTTTTGAACTCTAATATATGTTGGATGTTGATAAAACATATTCATGGCAATCATATTAAATTTTTATATTATAACAAATAAAATTTATTTATACAATTATAATGAGAAAATTACAATATGATTGATAATGAGAGAAAATAAAAAATAACTAGATAAAATATATCAAAATAGTATTCTATGTGATGAAAATAAACAATAAATAAAAATATTAAAAAATTAACAAATGTGTATCTTATAAACAATTTGAGAGACTATTGAAAGGAATCACATAATGCAAAAAATAAAAGTATAATTAAAGGTATGATAAGATGAAAAATACATTAAAGATCTAAGAAAACTTTTCAAATATCAACATATATACTCAATGACTGAGAAATAACAAAAATTATTTTAGCGATACAAAAGAGTTCTTCAAATGAAACAAAAATTAATAATAATAAGTAAAAAAAAATTATATTACCTAGTAAATGAAAGATTTATGCTATTAAACACTTAAATTGAGAGTATTAAACATTTTCAGGTGAAAGGAAAATATACAATAAATAACAATATTAAAAAATAATAGAAATATTCAAATGTGAGACATAAAAAAATTTTAATTGACATACATCATTTAACATAATTACTTAAAAGGTTATGATAAGTTAAAAAATATATTGGAGATGCGAATGAGTTTCATGACAAACTAAATAATTAGAAAAAATAAAAAATAAAAAGTGTATATATATATATATATATATATATATATATATATAATGTTATTTAATTAATTGTGAATATTTTAGTAATTTCAACAAGAATGAAGATATGGAGATGGCAGGTATTATGGCAGGGATATGTACATCCCTATAACGATCCCCATACCCAATTGAAAAGTCGGGAATTCCCCATATCCATACCCATACCCAGTCAATGTGGGGATTTCCTGTCAAAACGGGGACAGGTTCGGGCAATACCCATGGGGACAGGTTTATTTGCCATCTCTAGTCGACATTGATGGGCGTCCTTGGTGGATAAGTGGAAGGAGATCCATGGAGAATGCTTAGAATGAGTTGAAATGCAGCGAAATTGGAGAAGAAGGTGAAGTGAGCTCTCAAAAATGGAGGATTGGTGAAGATGAAGAGAAGAATTGGAACTATAATATGGAAGGTGGCTAGAGGAGATGCTGGAGAAGGATAGCCAAGTGTGCTTTCAAATAAGAGTAGAAGAAGTGGGGTGCTCTTAACAACTATGCTTCTACTTTTCAAATTCAAGAGTAACCCTTACATGTGCATAGGAAGCTATCATTTATAGTAGATTAGCTTCCTTAATGCAATTCAAATTAAGCACAAATGTAACAGAGATGTAGCTTGAATAACAAGCTTGATTGGAGGCAGTGTGATGTAAGAGATGAGGTATGATGGCACCAAGTGGCATGTCACACACTCCTTGCCATTGTCACACTCTCCTTGCTTTGGTCATATTTTGCTTGCTTATCTCTACATTTAGCACATTGCCAAGGATTCTTGGTCAAGAAGGAAATAGGGCTTAGCCCAATTTTATGCACCATGTAATCACACATGTTCTAGCTTATTTATTGAAAGCAAAACCTAAACAATGACCCAATTTAAATCTAAACTATGACTTTCCATGCATCAACTCATATTTTATAGATTTCTTTAGCCCATGTGAATAAAGTGAAAAACCCATCATTGACTTGATCATCTTGTGAGAGGCCCATGTGGATCTTCTTCATCATGCTTCTAGTGATTGGGCCTCGAGGTGGGCTTGGGCTTGTTGATGCATTTGGGCTTAGGCTTGTTGAGATCACATCATCCCCTCCCTATTGAAGAGGATTTGTCCTCAAATCAAGAGGGTTCTTCAAAGCCCACAGCAATCGAAGCTTGGTTCCACTATGATATTTTCAAAATTTAGATTTGAGTCAATCAAAGCAAATCTGAATTGCAGAAAGAAACACAAAACCCGTGAATGCTAGACTGATGTAGCGCCCAAACTTAATCAAAGATACTAAGCGAGCAATAGCACCAAAAAGCATGTATCAATCACGAAACATAACTCAATCAATGAATACAAACTACTCAAGACAAGATGCTAACATAGTCTATGCATTCACATGACCAAGCTTGAGTTTCCACATAGATATTGTGATACAAATCAGATAGCACAGTGGTGGAATGCTCATTAACTGCTTCGGTCTGAATCAAACATTGGCCAATAAATGAATTTCAGACAGCAACATATTGAATCAACAGAACACAAAAAGCAATTTGAATAGAAAAAATAAGAAAACCAGCACAAATGAAACACGAATTAGTGAAAAATCAAGCACTGCAGAACAATTTGCTAATGATCTAATAGTAAATTCAGAGCACGGAACATACACAACTCAAAATTACAAACTCAACACATGACAGAACATGCTCCAACATCTGATTGGTTTCTTGATATTGTATGAATAATGCATAATGCCTCTATATGAATATGAAGAGTTTGGTACTATATATGATATTTATGGTTTAAATTCCAAATTTTGTGATTAGTTGAGTCTAAATTATGCCATATGTGTTGCGCACATTTTTCAATTGCTGGTTATTGATGTTGGGATGTGAATTGGGCATGTTTGCTGGTGTCTGTTTGCGCAATAGTGTAAAAGTCTGTAATTCTCGCTCAAGCGAGCCAGGCTCGCCTAGGCGAGATTAGCAGAGAATCGAGTTTGTTTCTGCTCGAGCGTTTCGCTCGAGCAGAGAGTTTTGGTCTTCAGTGACAGGTCATCTCGCTTAGGCGAGTGTGCCTCACCTAAGCGAGAACTCGAGAGTGTTGGGAGCTTTTGCTTGAGCATCTCGCTCATGCGTGATGCCTTGTCTTGGATGAAAGCGCGTCTCGCTCAAGCGAAAGACCCTCGCCTAAGCGAGAATTCGATGGATGATGGGTTCTGTTTAAACCCGCCGCCTAGGCGAGGCACATTAGTTCTGGATGAAGGACCGTCTCGCCCAAGCGAGAAGGAGCTCGCTTAAGCGAGAGTTCATGGACTACTACTGTGCAACATGCTCGTTCAGGCAAGTGAGCCTAGCTTAAGCGAGATAGGCTTGGGTGTTTGGACAAAGACTTTTAGCCTAAGCAAAGAAGAGTACAAAGGGTGTATTTCAAGGCAATCAATAATGTTGTATTAGTTTGGTTATGTTTGATTCGTGATGCGTTGTCTACAAGGCTTCTAAGAGATCTCAAAGGTGGGCTTGCTGGTGTTTCTTGTGTTGTGGCTCGGAACGTATCCCTTGAGTTATGGCTTGGGATAGGGTTAAGCACGTGACATTCTCTAAGTTGTGGATCGGAATGACGTCCCTTGAGTTGTGGCTCAGGATAACGGATGAACACGAGGAACTCTTGAGTTGTGGCTCGGGTTGGCGAGTGTTGTCGGTGTGATTGTGCTGGTTGTGACTAGTATGAATGGGTCTTGATAGATTGCCCTCCTCAGTAAATAGCTGACGAGTTTGGTAGCTTGGGATGTTACGAACTATGTTCGTATTGGGAACTTCACCTGGTGTTACGATGTGTGATCCGTAGCATGGTTTCCCGCATGTGCTCTATCGGTTGTGGCCGATAGGTATGACAACAAGACATCATGAGGTACTCACAAGAAGATGTAGAACACGGTCAACATGGTTGTGGCCATGTGGAAGGAAATGATGAGATTCCTTTGATGTTTCTAGATATCAAATCATGGTTGTGGCCATGTGAGATCAAAGGGTGATTTTCCTTTGATGTGCTTATGATATCAAAATATGGTTGTGGCCATGTGGGGGGAAGGAAGGGAATTTTCTTTGGTATAATTAATTGGATATATAATTTTTTATATACATATGATTGTTTGGTATTAAGTCACCCTATCTGCTTGTGTTTGGCGATGATCGTGTACGCGGTACACGGGAGCATATGATATTGCAGGTGGTTCTGGTGAGGTATAGGCTCAGAGCGTGAGCTAGCTTGGGAATTTATCAGAGTATTAATATGTTTTGGAATAGTTGTAATAAGTTATATTATTAGACTTGGATTTTTTTATTATGAATTTTTATGTTGATTTATAGTAGAAGTTTTGAGAATATTCATTACTATTATAAAGTTTTAAATTTCTCACGTTTTTGGGAAATGATGTTTTATTAAATGAAGTTATTTATATTTTCTTTATGATATTAATTAAATCCGTAATATCCATTCGGGATGTTACAATTATAGTGGTGGCTTTATCTTAATCTCCTTCTATATTAGGTAAAGGTGTGAATGAACCTTAATTCGAAGACAAAAAGTAAAGAAGTATCTCAACCTTAGCATATATCACTAAGGCAAAAATAATTTTTTTCTTTGGCTGTGGGAGTTAATGTTTTATTTATAGTGAAATCAGTTACATCTTAAAGATAACTGGTCATCTTTTAGATATATGTTTTTACAATATATCTTTTCAGAGTTCATTTAAAATAATAACCATCAAAAAATAATAACTACCCTAAAATAATAATAATAATAATAATAATAATAATAATAATAATTCCCCTACAACAACTTATAATAACTATTGTATTTTGGTTTACAATAACAACTAAATATATAAACACCTAATTGAGATATGCCTTTCTGACTTGAATTGTCGCCTGATTCCTTGACCTATTGAGTACCTTGATTTATTAGAGATCCTCTGCATCCGGGAGGGCACATAACTCTCCAACTTTTGAGCTTCTATCTCTATACAATAGGAGCGAGAAAGTTGCTCTTTCAATAACTGTCGTTTGCAGTTCCCCATACTTCATCATTACTTTTTAACTAATTCTGAATAGGTCGTCTATTTTGTGAGCTCTCAGCATTACACATTTTACCTGAATAGGTCATTTGTTTGGTGAGGTATCAGCATTATATACATTTAACCTGAATAGATCGGCCGGTTGACGAGCTTTCTACATCAAGCAACTTGTAAAATCAATTACACTAAGTTAGTCGGTTGGTTGACGAGTTCTCAACATCAAGCAATTTCTAAAATCAATTAAACTGAGTAGGTCAACTAGTTGACGAACTTTGTACATCAAGTAACTTGTAAAATCAATTACACTGAGTAGGTTAAGTAGGTCAGCTGGTTGACGAGTTCTCAACATCAAATAACTAAAAATCAAGTAAACTGAATAGGTCGGCTAAATGGTGAGCTCTCAGTATCGAGCCATTTTTAAATTTTAAAATCAATTATACTAAGTAGGTCGACTAAATGGAAAGCTCTCAATATCAAACAATTTCTAAAAGTATATTGAGTAGGTTGGCTAAATGGCGAGCTCTTAGTACCAATTACGGGCCCTACCACATGTATGACAAAAGATATGTTGAGGGCTCTTCTCGCTCATAACCTTGTAGTGCTCTATATCTTTCTAGTACCTAACTTAACACCAAGCACGTAGCTTGACATCAGGTGTGTAGCTTGACATCAAGCACATAGCCCAAAATCAAGCACGTAGCTTGGCATCATCAAGCGTGTACCTTGGCATCATCAAGCATGTAGCCTAACTGTTATATTTTATATAATTTTATAATATAAAATTATTATTCTCTATGTTGTTGTTATTATGGATTAGCGTTAATAATAAATTAAGTTATTTGTTAATATTAATTATTGTATGGGTAATATATATAATTTTGGGTATTCTGATGAACGATCCGTGATGGGGTTGGATTGTTTAATAAATGGTCTGTGATGGGTTTGAATAATCAGATACATTTTGAGAGGTCCCTGGTCTCTATTGAGGGGTTATAAAACTGATACCATTAGTCAGTTTTTAAGTAACAACGTAAAACACTCTTACGTTTGAGAATACATATCAGAAAGAGAACAGTAACATCTCATACTACGTGCTTCCATGGATCCTTCATTAATTTCAGATACACAATTTTTAACTCATACTTGAATATATTGTATTATTGTATCTTATACATATTTTATTTCTATTAATTGATATCAGAGCATATAAGATACAAAATATAATTATTCTTTTGGAAAGTGTGTCATAATTTTCATAATTTTTCATTCTTACGGAATACCTTAACTTTTGATTGCATTCAAAATTTGATTAAGGAGTTTAATTATTTATTAATTATTGGTCTGATGTAGTTTAATTAATATTATCAAAGCACCAAATTTGGAACCCTAATTAGGAGTAAAATCCCCTTTCTGGAATTTCACGATCTGTGCTCGTGAGATTTTTTATTGTTTTTCAAAACCTAATATATCAATATCAATTGGTTTTTGGATAAATCAATATTCGAAATCAAAGCCCCAAATCATTGTGCATCACGTTTCAAAGCCCTAAATCAAAGCCAGGTTTCTCTCGTTTGACCACCAACCATTTTCATTTTCTCTTTCACGAGAAATGTTTGACACTGCATCCCGACGCTGCTCGATCTGCGTGGTGATGGTCTGCGTTATGCGCAGCAGCAGTGATCATCGTTTTCATCACGGAGCAGTGGTTCGCGTCGACGTTATGCTCAACAGTGGTTCGTTGTGGATGATGGTCACTTTTGGTGGCTTATGTTTCGCACCAATGGCCCACGTGCACCAGATTTATGTACATCTTTTTGAATCTTTGAAAACAATGAACACTGCATTGACTATAGGAAAAGAACCCCGTAACTACGGGAATAATAATAACAATTAATAATATAATTATATTTAATAATAATAAAATAAATAAATAAATAATTAAATTAATAATAATAATTATTATTATTATTATTTCATGCATTATATAATTTATTATATTTTTGTTAAGCATGATATAATTTTATATAATTGTTAATTCACCTATCGTGGGTACAATTGTATGAAATTTTGTGAGAACGACATAATTTAAATATTTAATTAATTAATTTGATATTACATTAATATTAATTATACCCCATCGGTATTTTATTATTAATGCATTTTACTTTTCTTGATACAATGTATTTTTTGAATTTTATTATGTCACGTATTTGTCTTGTACCCTATCGGTATTAGATTTCTTTTGACATGAGATGTGCATTGTATTTTATTATATTTTATATTTTATTATATTTCTTAATTATTATGATTCGGGACCCTTAGGCGGGATCATAGTGAATGAGAAATAATTTGATATCATAGGCATATTTTGCTGTGTATTCAGAAACATTTATTTTGTTTATTTACACAATAAGTGTGTATTAAATGTTTCTTTGTTATTTTGATACCAGCTTCTTTGCCTATGCCATTGACTTCGGTCAAAACTTTAAATGGGACAAATTTTGAGGACTGGAAAGAATTTTTGGATTTGTATCTAGTAATTACCAACATGGATTTTTCTTTGAGAGAAGCAGAACCTTCAGCTCTTACGCCTGAGTCCACTACTGTCCAGAGAGCTTCTCGTGAAAAATGGGAACACTCGAACAGGGTGTGCCTGATGGTGATGAGATATACCATGGAGAAGTCTATTCGACAGAGCATTCTAGATAATGACAATGCTAAGGATTTTATGAGATCAGTTGGTGAGAAGTTTAAAACTTTTGATAAAGCTCAAAAGGGTCAATATCTGTCACTTCTTGAGAAGACCAAATATGATGGTGTCAATGGTGTTCGTGAGCATATGATGAAGCTTGTGCACTATTATAACAAACTCAAATCTCTAAAGGTAGATCTTGGTGATAGTTACTTGATTTGGCAGGTTATGGAATCTCTTCCTTCTCAGTTTGATGTGTTGAAGACTTCTTACAACACTCAGAAGGAGGAATGGACAATTGATGAAATGATAGCTATTATTACTCCTCAGCAAAATGGAGTTGCAGAAAGGAGGAATCACACTCTTTTGGAGATGGTGAGATGTATGTTGAGTCATTCCTCTTTACCAGATTTCTTTTGGGGAGATGCTTTAAGGACTATTGTGTATATTCTTAATCAAGTACCTAACAAGTCTGTTTCAAAGACTCCTAATGAACTCATGTCTGGGAAGAAGCCAAGTTTGAGACATTTCCATGTGTGGGGTTGTAAGGCGAAGGTGAGGCCTTATAATCCTCAGTTAAAAAAACATGATCTCAAGATTGTCAGTGGGTTCTTTATTGGTTATTGTGTGGGTTCTCGTGGTAGCAGGTTTTATTGTCCTTCTCACTCTATGCGGGTTATTGAGTCTGACCATGCGATATTCTTTGAGGATGATTTGGACAGTGGGAGCAATACACCACGACCAGTCACTTTTAGAGAATACCGTGTTGTTATTCCCATGTCATCCATTTATCTTCCTGCAGATAATGTCATTTCAGTTGTCTGTGATGAAAATGAATTTGTTCCAGATCTTGTGGATGCCACATCACCTGTAGTAGATGAACAAGTTCATGATGATGTTGTTGAAGAAATTTCTTTGAGGAGATCTCAAAGAGTACGCAGGTCTTCTATATCTGATGATTATCTAGTGTATCTTCAAGAGCATGAATATGATCTAAATAATGTTGATGATCCTACTACTTTTGAAGAGGCTATCTCTAATTCTCATGGTGATGATTGGTTAAATGCTATGCCTGATGAGTTAGCTTCTATGGCCCATAATGATGTTTGGGATCTTGTGGATTTGCCACTAGGTTGTAAACCAGTTGGGTGTAAATGGGTCTTCAAGACTAAGTGTAGTCCAGATGGAAAAGTTGAAAGGTATAAAGCCAGACTTGTAGCAAAAGGCTATAGTTAGAGGGATGGCATTGATTATAAGGAGACTTTCTCACCGATCTCTACTAAGGATGCTTTTCGTGTTGTTATGGCTTTAGTAGCTCATTTTGATTTGGAGCTTCATCAAATGGATGTCAAAACAGCTTTTTTGAATGGAGATTTATTTGAAGAAGTGTATATGGTTCAACCTAATGGTTTTGCTAAAAAAGGTAAGGAGCATTTGGTTTGCAGGTTGAAGAAGTTTATTTATGGACTAAGACAAGCTTCTAGGCAATGGTATTTGAAATTTGATCAGGTGATCACTTCTTTTGGCTTCAAGGAAAAGGCCTCAGATCAATGCATTTACTTGAAGAAAAATGGGAGTCATTTCATCATTCTTGTTTTATATGTTGATGATATTCTTCTTACTAGTAGCAGTGTTGAACTTTTGATTGAGAAAATTTATACTAAATAGCCACTTTGATATGAAGGACCTTGGTGATGTTTCTGTTGCTTTGGGCATTCAAATCTCTCGTGACAGGTCACGTGGCATTCTTGGTTTGTCTCAAAGAGGATACATTGATAAAGTCCTCAAGAGGTTTAACATGCATTCTTGCTCCTCATGTGCAGCACCTGTTCAAAAAGGTGACAAACTCTCCAAATCTCAGTGTCCTCAAAATGATAATGACAAAGTTGAAATGAAAAAAGTCCCATATGCTTCCGCTGTTGGTAGTTTAATGTATGCTCAAGTTTGTACTCGTCCCGATATTGCTTTTACTGTTAATGCTTTAGGGAGATACTTGAGTGATCCAGGTTTGGATATCTGGAAAGCTGTTAAAAAGGTCTTTAGATATTTGCAGGGAACTAAGGATCATATGTTGACCTTTAAGAAGTCTGATCAACTTCAGGTCATTGGTTATTCTGATTCTGATTTTGCTGGTTGCCCTGACG
>Ga0214545_1001518_pt1:0-42500 | contig 43571 bp, 18 predicted proteins | sample CNSS4metaG_FD_160064 | JGI IMG/M metagenome (GOLD analysis project Ga0214545, IMG submission 160064) | Root nodule microbial communities from cowpea collected in UCLA plant growth center, Los Angeles, California, USA - CNSS4 | ecosystem: Host-associated > Plants > Roots > Nodule | place... | reverse complement strand
CAGTAATAATAATATGTTCTTCATACTTTTAATAATTTTTCTATTATTATCTAAAATATATTTAAAATTGAAAGTCACGAGAAAGATTATGTAAAAGTACAAAGTTCATTAAAGATAGTTTTATCAACCAATAAAAATATATTTTAGAAAATATGATGACATACTTACTACTCAAAATATTTTGAAAAGTGAACAAAAGATTAAGAACACTCCATGAAGTGCATGACATACTCTGGCACGCGCGGACTACTTCCTCACGAAAGTGGAGACATACTTTAGCAACTTGAGAGACACATTAAATAAGGTCTTCAAATAAAGCAGCAGCTATAATTTATATATTAGACAAGTTTTAAATCTGTTTTTTTATTTTACTTTTACTTTTACCTATTTAAGAAAATATTAATTTATTCCTTGTCTTCAATTTTATCTTTAACTATGTTTACATTTGATTTTAACTATGTTTATGTGTATTTTGCTTTCTATTTTTACAAGGAAGCTTCTACTGTCATCTCTACCTGTAGGAATCTAATATAAAGAAGAAGAAAAAAAATAGTGCTTGGTGTTGGTGGTGGGTAATCTTTGTCCCACACTCAGATCTTTGTGTGTGGATGCAATTTGGTCAAATGTGATAAAGATCCTTTTATATACATTAACGAGCACAACACTTATAATAAAAAATACTGGATCAATTATTATGTCGAGTAAAATAATTATATTTACATATTCTTTCGTACATTTTGTGTTCACCAAACCTTTTATATCAAATTTATTTTATATAAATAAATGGGAATTAAAAATTTATTTTCTTTTTTAAATGAAAAAAATGTGATGGAGGACTTAATTAATATTTGTTATACATTTTATATATATTTATTGTAAAGTATAATGTAACGTGTGTAATGATTATATATATATATATATATATATATATATATATATATATATATATATATATATATATATATATATAAAAGTATAATGATGTAGAAAATAATCAAACTAACACATATTCGGTCCACTGCCATCCTTGTAAATCACTAACTATTTCATATGAAGAATATCTAAAATATTAATGTCGCATTTTTTTATTTGTTCGTCGGCACATGCAAAAGCTTTTGACAGTGTCAAGCAAAATAGGTAGACTGATTTCTCTTTTCATCTGCGTCGATCAGTATCCTTAAAATATGATTCACCATATCACAAAGACTTTGCCAATTAATGTAACTATACAATTTAAATATTTAATCAACAAAACATATTTAATGGTAATATTGGTACAAAGACTTATGGCACACCACTTTGGTCAAGGTGATACACATATTATTAGTATGCTCTAATAAAATTATACTACTCCAATTTTGTATGATAATATGTTAAAATATATCAGTACAGTTTATATTAAAGTTATCAAAAATTATATGCATAAAAATAGTTGTAAATTTATTTTGTTGATTTCTATAATGTTATAACTATATATGTATTTTTTCATAAAACTTAAATATAAAATTATAATAAAATATGCATAAACAAATAGTCATAAAATATTTGCATTTTTCATTAAAAAATCATGATCATAACTATATAATAAGAACTATTTCAATTTTCTTGATATATTTTTTTAAATAATTAAAAATATAAATGTTATTACTTAAAAGTATAAACAATTACAAAACTCAATTCGTTGTTGGTTATTATAAATAAACCTTGTACGCATTTATAAAATATTTTTCACAAATTTCACCATGTTGGACAACGTTACCACAATGAGAGTCTACTGAGTTTGCAGGAGAAATATCCCACAAGGAAAATTATTCACATCTTGATCACTAATAATGTTTTTTTTTTCACATAATTTTTATAATTTATAATTTAAATAAATATTTTTAAAATTTAAACAATTATTCATAATAAAGTATAAAAAAATATTTAATAATTACTTTTTTATAGTGTAATAATATTTTTTATTTCAATAATTATTATAATAATACATTTTTATTATAATAATGAAAAAATACATGCTCACACTCATATATGTGTTTGCATTAACTTTAATTATTTTATTTAATTTTAATTAATCATCAGATATTTCATTGAGATATTTGTAAATTTTGATAATGATGGGAAGTTCTCAATTTTCACTATAATGAGTAGTTCCACTAAAACAGTGAACACTTATGAACTATATGACACAAATGAAGGTATTGTTGACAAAGACTATATGCTCATATATGTTTGAACATTTTATTAATTTATGAAATAAAAAAAATATGAAATTGTAAAAATATATACTATATCATTCAAGAATGAAATATTTGTACTAAGTTAAGAAAAATTTGCCACCAAAGTTCGTTTGTCATAAATAATTATTTAATTGCATGAAATATGTAAAAGCAAATATTCTTGTCTGTCATACAACGCTCGCATTCATTGAGTGTTGTTTAATAAATATTAGACCTATTGCAATTTTTTTTTTCAGTAAAAAACTTAAGATCATTGGTCAAAGAAAAAAAAGTTAACATAAAAAAAAACATTTTTGAAAGTGTTGATTAGCAAAAAGGAGACTTTGGTGTTTAGGGTTCCAACAGCAGCGATGACAGAGTATTAAACGCTGTGATTTGGGAGTGGGTAAGAATATCGAGAATCTGATTCCACACTTATTTCTATATTCAATCGCATTGATTGATTCTTATAAAGAAAGTAGTTGCCGGTTGTAACAGAGGACATGTGCCGGTAAAAACCCTCGTTGGGGTAGCGTCCTTAGCCGTACAATCACGTGCATATCCCCAAAATAAAAACTAAATTCCCAATGCTTAGGAGCACTACACGACACATTTCACAGGACTGATCCACCACCTACAATACACCTAGTGCCCATGTGTTTGCTTTTATCTGAGGGACCCACTTTTCTTTTTCACACTTTTTATCTTTCTAACCTTCATTCATATTCAATATATAAATTAAATAACTTCCCTACCAACTAAGAAAATAATTCTATTAGAGATAACATTCTATATGTGAAAGTTCTTTTTCTTTCTTATTTAGATTCCTCAGTTCTTCCTTTCACTTTCTTTCTTTTATTCCAATTTTGATGTGTCTCTCCAATCTTATTTTGTCTTCCATATACTAATTTGTAAAAAAAATTGTGAAAGACTGTAAAAGGAAAGTTAAGAAAAATATAACATAAACGTGTTTATGTGTAAAGTCAGTAAAACAACTGTAAAAGGTTAAACCTTTTAAAGAGTAATGATGTAGCATTGATGATTTATTGTACATACAATTAATATTATTTTTCATTATTAATAACATATTATAACTTGTGATTAAATATTCCAAACCACAGTTTTAATGAAAATTAATGTATTTTTTTTACATTAATATACCATTTACAGTTGATTGACTTGTATTTTCACAGTTTAATGAAAACATCACAATTAATTTAATGATATGGTAGGTCACAGGTGACTTTCTCTACATAAACATGTGAATATACAAAGAAAAAAGAAGACAAAATGAATTACCTTTTTTTGTTATTTATTAAAATTAAAATTATATATGTCAATGTTTAAAAAAAGTTAGATAAAAGAGTTTTTAAAATGTATATAATATAATTTAAACACGTGAAAAATGTTTATTTATGTTTTTTTCTATGTTGGTTCAAAATAATATTTCGTCTGCTTAATTAAAAAAATAAAAAAAAAATGTTAGAAAAATTAAGTGATCAGCGTGATAAGACGTTGATTGGAGAAAGATTCCTCACCATCCTTATATGATTATTTCATAAATCACAAATTTCTTATTATTGATTAAAATATATTTTAAGTTAATAGACGAAAAAAAGAAAACTTATAAAAAATATTATTTGGAGCCAACACTACTCTATTAGTAAAGTTAGCACCTGAAATTTGATAATGCATTAAAGTCTTAAATTCCTTATTAGAATGCCAATAATATGTGTCCATCTTTATGCAAACTGATACTTAAATTTATATTCATGTTATTTTATATGCTGTATTAGTGGTTGAAAGGTCACAATTTATAAAATATCACATGAAGAGATGTTTTTTTTTTTTTTAATGAAATTTAAATAAATCAAGTGTGATTTCTATTTCTCTTACAAATTGGATTTTATATATTCAATAATTCATAAAGAGATAATTCCTATCACCGACAAAGCTCCTTTATTATTAGTTTAGATGAATTGTAATTTGTTTTCATACTAACCATAAAATATCACATTTTAAAACTTGTAAAAACAAATAATTAAGATAACGCACTAAAATAATAATTACATTGTAATGTTAAGAAAAATTAAGCGACAATTATTCTGTTAAAAAATAAATTTTTAAAAATTTAATAAATCAATTAAATTTAAATTTAATAAAGATTTAATTAAAAGTAAAAATTAAAAAAAAACATGGTTTTTAATTAAAGTTATTAAATATTTAATAAATGAAACAAACCAGATTTAAATAAACTCATCGGATATTTAATACAACGTTCAAAAATTTCATATTAAGTATGTTTTATTGGATACTAAAATTTTACCATTTAGACATATGTGGGTTGAGAGTATATTTTAAGAATCTAATAGATTGTCCCTTTAAATTCTGCATACATGTTTTTTTTTTTAATGTATCCTATTTAGACATGTAATGAAATCAATATTTTACATAAAACTTTCACATCTTAATACATAATTTCAATTATTGTTTACATAGTCTTTATTAACAACATTAATACATTATCACATTTTAAGTATTAAAAATGTATTTGAAAATATCAATAATTTAAAGAAAAAAACATGCAAAATCAACATGTTATTTAAAAAAATGAATTAGTTACCTACAGACTAAGGAAAATTGATATTGAATCTTCAAAAGTAAAAATACTAATGATTTTTTAGATACTTTTTTTGGAATGTGAAAAAATTGACTGATAATAAATATATTAATATGCAGTTTGGTGAAATTCAAAGTTTAAAATATTTTGTAAGAGGCAAATCATAAAGAATAATATACACCTAACAAGTTTAAAATACTCATTTACAACTACCCCATGCAACCACCACCATTATTTTCATGTGCTTATCAATATAATCAAAATTAACCATACTAAACCCAAATATTCAAACCTAAACAAAGTGTCGACTATAAAATGAATTTCAAAAGATTATTATTCAACCCTATCTATTCATAATTTCCCCAAGTTACACTATGGGTTTTCATATATTTCCTACACAAATACCTAATGTTTTAACCCTTATTTTAATTATTTTTTGTAATTGTTTTAACAAACATTATTTTAATTAATTTTTGTAATTGTTTCAACAAAATTCTCAATTTCGATTACATTAGTTTTTTTAAACTTGTTCAAGTTATTGAAGAAAAATATAAATTGAATTAAACATCTTTATACTATAAAGAACAATTTCTAAAAGTCGTAATTTTTGTTTGAATGTTCCAGCATTGTATATGCACCGCTTGAATAGCAATTTGTACATGTCTACATTGCAATTATCAATTTTCCATTGCAACAAGACTTCGTTTTACTTTCTATTTTTTATAAATCAATAAATGAAAAAACAAAAATTGAAATAAATTTTTTTAAAAATAAACAATTATTTTTGTGAATTGAAGGATTTTTTTATATAACCAAACTTTATGACAAAAGGTTATTTTAATGCATAAAATATGTGATGGTTAAAATTCATAATTAATAGGTAATTTTTTAATTACTTTTAAATTTTAATTTTAATGAAACACCAAATATAAGATTTTGATATTCTGAAGCTAGGAAAACTTATTTTCAACTATTGGATTTAATAGAGAGATCAACATCCATATTCATCCTCCAATTAGGGTAGCAGAAAATTCCATTCATTGTTTTTAACCTTTTCTATCATTTCTACTATTGACCGTCGACTTTTCTTCTTAAGAATGTTGACAATGTTGTAGGGTGATGCTTTATATTGTTTTTCCACAAGAAAAATAAAACTAGAAAAAAAACGTTTTAACTCCAATACTTTCAATCATAATTTTTTAAAATATTTGTTATCATAGTTTCTTACTGTACAGATAAATATGAAACTCTAGTTGTGTAATATAAGAATCGAGTTATTTTATTTAAATGTAAAAGTTATCAAAATGAAATAAAATCTAAATACTCTATTGTTTAACTTAGTAGAAAAATAATTATTAAAAATGTATTTTATAAAAACTATTTTTTTAAACATAAATTTTCTCTACCTTCATTTTAAATTTATAAGTTAACTTTCCATGAAAATCCAGCTCATCATATAATAAATCAGTAGATAAAAAACAATAATTACGGATCAATATTGTCATTTAAAACTTATACACACAGTAATAATAAACATGTCTTTATTAAAATAATTTTACTACAAATATTTATTTCTCTAAAAAATGTATTGTTTATCGATGGAAAAATATAGACATAATTTATTTAGAGGAATTAGAAACGGAATAACTAGTATTTCACTGAAAACAAAAAATATAACTCAGTTTAATTTTTGCAAAGAGTAAAACCCTACATTTTTTCAAATATAAATAATATTATATACAATGACTCTATATAATAGATATTTTAAACAAATTTTCCCTTTTTTCAAGGTATTTTTCATCAGTTTCATTATATATATAAAATTTCAGATTAGACAGTATGAATGAAAAAATACGATTTGTATTAGAAGAGACCTTAAAAGTACTAAGAAAACTTTTTAGTACTTATTGGCATCACACATAATTAATTAAATAAATAACCCAAAAACCAGAACAGCAGTTAGCCGGTGAACATTGGTGAACCCCACCGATTAGATTCTTCTGCCAAACACACTTTTGAAACGGCCATGCCATTTGGACAATTTATTATCGTATTTAACAATAGTTTAATAATTCCACCTAATATGATCATGGTTATAATTGTCATTTAATATTATATTTTTAATAAAAAAACGAAGCATTAAATTTTCCCACATCGTTCATCGTAAAATATGTACGGTTACAGGTTCAAAATCTATAATTTTAATGAGTATCTTGATTATGTCATTTGAAAATTGTTTTTTTTTTTTACCAAATAAAAATATATTTTCATGAATCTAAAAGAAATAAGCATTAAAGAAGTGAAGGTTTAGGGTAGAAATGAATTAAAAAGAAATCCACATGTGAAGTGAATTACGTATTGAATCTGAGGAAGTACAATGTTGTAGGGAGCAAGAACAACCCACTATAAAATCCCACACACCCTACTCTTCTGCTCACGTACGTGTTGAATCTCAGGATTCATAGAAAGGAGAAAAAGAGAGATCTTTTTTGTGCTGTGAAGAAGGGTCTTTCCTTGTTTCTTCGTCTCTTCACTTTTACCATGTCGCTGCTATCAGATCTCATCAACCTTAACCTCTCCGACACCACCGAGAAGGTCATCGCAGAGTACATATGGTTAGTCTCTCTCCCTCTCTCTATATCTCTCATTTTTTTTTTTTTGTGGTTTTTTCTGTACGTACGAACAAGAACACCATGAGAACATGTGAATAGGTTGTTGTTACCTGCATGCTTCTACGTTGTCAGGGACTTATTATTACAGATCCTTTGTATGATCAACGTTGAGAATTGGGTCCAGCTGAATGGACTAGTCTCGTATGACATGATCAACTCTGTTCTACTCTACAATACATGATTTTGTGCCATCCCCTTTAAAAACGACCCTGGAAACTTTTGACCTGAATTCATGAAATCTCATGAACTTAAATATTGCAAGGAGATTACTTTTACCCCTGATTTCCCTTTTCCCCCTTTCCCTCTTGCTGGTGTTCTTGTCATGTTTCACATATTTTGTTTGTGTGATATATCGTATTCTCTCTCGATGTTTCGGCCCCCTGTTCAATATATATATATATATTTTTGGAGTAGTTTTGGTTATTTTGTAAGGGTGGGGGTCGTGTTCCGAATCCGAGATGTTTACTTTACTCTGTATTTTAGTGGCTATGCTGCTGTTTGACTTTACTCAGTTTTTGATTGCTTCAAAGATGAGCTTGCTCTTTTGTTTGTAATTAATTTGAAAAAAGGAAGTGTTTTTTTTCTTCCCTTTATTGTTTGGTTTGAAACTTGCTTTTATGGAAATTTTCCTCTTGATGAATTGTAACGTTTTATTTTTGTTTTGGTAGGATCGGTGGATCAGGACTGGATCTAAGGAGCAAAGCAAGGGTAATTCACTATATGTAGCAAGCTGAAAAAAAAAATTGTATTTGTATTATTTTCTGTTTTCTAACGCAAGTGTAAAATGGATCTGGTACACAGACTCTCCCAGGACCAGTTAGCGACCCTTCAGAGCTGCCTAAGTGGAACTATGATGGCTCCAGCACAGGTCAAGCCTCTGGAGAAGACAGTGAAGTGATTATATAGTATGGTTCTTTAATCCTCTTAGCTAACCACTTTTTTCTTAACCAATACGCAATTTTCTTGAAATTCTATTCTTTACTTATTTGGGTTGGATTCCATACAGCCCACAAGCTATTTTCAAGGATCCATTCAGAAGGGGTAACCATATCTTGGTGAGTTTCTCTTTACCCATACAACTTGTTTTTTTGTAGTAAGTTTAATTTTGATACTGTGAAGGGGGAGGTTTTCACAACAAACACTCTGTAGAAATTACTTTTTACATGATTTTTAAAGTAGTTAATAACCAAAAATCAACAATTTTACTGTGCATAACTTATAATCGGTAGCAGTATAAAAAAATCTTTATATATGGACTATGGTGTAGTCCTCTGTTTTACTCTGTATTTTCACTCCAGGTTATGTGTGATGCGTACACTCCAGCTGGTGAACCCATTCCCACTAACAAGAGGCACAATGCTGCCAAGATATTCAGCCATGCTGATGTTGTTGCTGAAGAACCTTGGTATATGTTGTTTTTCCATTGTTGTTTCTAGTAACCATTTCTAGTTTTCATTTTCTGACTATTTGTTGTTACATGGTTTTTTCTTAGGTACGGTATTGAACAGGAATACACCTTGTTGCAGAAGGATATCAGCTGGCCACTTGGGTGGCCTGTTGGCGGTTTCCCTGGACCTCAGGCGAGTACTCAATTACACACACACACACAACTCATTGTATTATCCATTTCACACTTAACACAGTCAAAACGCGTCCTTAACCCGAGTTGTTTAATGTTGTTGGATGTTTTTTCCTTGGAAGTATACTGTTGTCTCTGTTATTGTTTACACACTTGTTATATTTAATCTGGGGAATAACATTACTGTTTGATTTGTTTAACATGTTTGACAGGGACCATACTATTGTGGTGTTGGTGCTGAAAAGGCTTTTGGGCGTGACATTGTTGACGCACATTACAAAGCCTGTCTTTATGCTGGCATCAACATCAGTGGAATTAATGGAGAGGTGATGCCTGGTCAGGTAAGTTGAAATTGGTATAAATTATGCACTATTTTTCGTACACATCATTGATTAACCCTTGACATTTTCAGCTTGTGTTTGCTTTGTATAATCTATTTTGATTTCTTGTATATTATGCAGTGGGAATTCCAAGTTGGACCTGCAGTTGGGATCTCAGCTGGTGACGAGTTGTGGGTAGCTCGTTACATCTTGGAGGTAGGTGGCACGTGACTACTTCTGGTGTTACTTTACCTACCTTATCCATGAACTAACTTTCTTTCTTGCAGAGGATCACTGAGGTTGCTGGTGTGGTTCTTTCCTTTGACCCTAAGCCAATCAAGGTTAACATTTTTCCCCTGAAGAAACTGTATGTTGATTTTAATCAAAGTAAAAGTTTTTACATCTAATGTCTTTTGTGTTATTAAAAAACCAGGGTGATTGGAATGGTGCTGGGGCTCACACCAACTACAGGTAACATTTGTTAACAGCAAATATAGCTTCGAGTCCATCGAATCAATAAGGAACAGTAACAGTAGTGACGATGATAATATTTTTGCAGCACGAAGACGATGAGAGAAGATGGTGGGTATGAAGTAATAAAATCAGCAATTGAAAAATTGGGGAAGAGGCACAAGGAGCATATCGCTGCTTATGGAGAAGGCAATGAACGCCGTTTGACAGGACGACACGAAACTGCAGACATCAACACCTTCTTATGGGTACGCAACAAAAAAACACCATACTATACTCTTTTGGTTCTACTAGCTTTCCTTCGACACACTTTTCTATGTGGGAACAAGCATTATGGACCCTCTGAACAAGAAAACGACACTAGGGACCCCTTCTAGAAGTTTTTTTCTTTTTAATCATAATAATTTTTATAAGAAATTTGTGGTGTGATGATTGTTGGTTGGTTCAGGGAGTTGCAAACCGTGGAGCTTCTGTGAGAGTTGGGAGGGACACAGAGAAAGCAGGGAAGGGATACTTTGAGGACAGAAGGCCGGCTTCTAACATGGACCCGTATGTTGTTACTTCCATGATTGCAGAGACAACCATTCTGTGGAAGCCATGAGCAACAACACCTGCACTTTGTCTCTTCCTTTGGATTGGGATCAAAAAAAAGAAAGGAACAGTGGTGCTTTTTCTAATTAGGATTTGGTCCTTTATTTCTCACCTCTTTTTAGGATTTGGATTTCTGGTAATTGTTGTGGTTCGCTTGCTTGGGGCCTTGCTTGTTGCTACAACTAACTACCAAGGCTTCTTCATTGCTTTCCATTTCTTTCCCATGTTTTCCGATTGTTATAATAATATCATAAATAATCATATAATATATGAAAGTGTATTCTCATCGTATATAATGTTATTTGTGAGCTGAAAGTTGCAGTTATGAGATTACATAAAATTACATTCCCGTTGTTTTGTTTTGTTTTTTTTTTTTAATTCTCTTCAAGCCGTATTCTTGGTGGATGTTTTAACGATATTAGTTTATTGAAAAGTTTGTAAAAGAAAATTCTTATTATTTATGGCAGGTAATTTATTGAAAAAATAAAATAAGTTGTATTTATAGAGGTAAAAATGAATAGTTACAGGGGTAAAGAAATATAAATAAATTTAAAAGGTAAAGGAAAGTTTGAAATTTATGGCCTAGGATAATAGTAAATGATTGTTTTTGGCCGTTTGAAAACCAAATATTAATTGATGAGTTCTATTTTATGTAAAATGAATTTAAATAAAAATGTCAAATTTTAAAATCTTAGTTTTGACATATAAATGATAAAAGTTAAACATTTAAGATTCCAAGAACAATCTTTTGGAAATAAGATATGCCAAACAGAATACTTCATGAATCAATTATATAAAGGGGAATAAGGAATCATTCGGCCTTGTGTATTGAAGTTTGATTAGTATATTAAGAGCATAAATATTTTTTATATTGTTAATTTTTTAAAACTATTTTTGAATTATAGTAGTTCATGATCTAATTTAAAATTTTCATAATTTTAACTATTTAAACTAATATATATATGATTATTTGTAACAAACTATTCTGTTACGTTTAGGTTAGTTAGTAGTAATACACTAAAATTATAGTTTTAAAGTTTATAAAAACAATAAATATGATTAAATGTATAAATTATTATGAATAAAATGTATAACTTAAAATCTTTAAATAGTAAACCTCTATTCTTAAGCTAATAACTTGAAAACTTTTATATGGATTTTTATCATTCTCAATTTTAGACCTGTCTTTAAATAAAGGGTTAGACTTTGGTTCACATGGGTTAGAGTTAAAAAGGCTCAAAAGACCATAAATTCACATAAACAAAAAAAGATTAGAACCAAAATAGCAATAAAAGTTCTATGGGTGAGACCAACTCGTGGATCGAATGGAGTTAAATTGGTCTCAAGTAAAATGGGATGCACATGAAAGCTATGGGGTACAAAAAGAAATGATTATAAAAATATTGTTTTAGGCCTGAGGCCCATTTTATTTACGCTTGAGGCCCATTTCATTTTACGCTTGAGGCCCATTTTAGTGTTCCCTCGTCTTTGTTTGTAATTAAGAAAATAGTGATTGATTTTGATTCGCATGAAAAATGAAATAAAATTACAAACAATGTTAAAATAATCAACAAATGAATTCACAATGATAAAAGTAAATATATATAATCAGCTAAAAAAAAAAATGAAAACATAAAATGACATCCCCTGAGAAAAGTTTGAAAGCATAAACCCAAACTCCAACTTTTCGAACTCTGCTGCAGCACATCAACAAATCTGTTGTAAATCTTCTCTAGAAAAGATGCTCTTGCGTGTGGCTGCAGCAAATTTGCTGAAAAAACTTCGCTTTCCTGCTTCTCATGCCTTCCCTGCCTCCACGGTAACCACCACAGATGCACTTTCCGGTACGCAAAACCATGCCTACTCTTTCGTCTTAACTCTCTTGACATCACTTTCACTGCAATTTGATGACACCCCTTACATTTTCTCATCAAAAGTCTCTTTTGGGTTTGCTTGTTTTTCACACGTGTATTCAACTCTTATGGTGATTGTGATCATGTCTCTTTTTTTTTAGATTTTAGATGGAGGGTTTTTGTGTAAACGAGTGGCAAATGAAGTATGCACTGTTATAGCACAATGATGTTAATTTCCAGGGCAAGTTTGTGGCAAATCCAAATGCCAACTTTGGTGCCCTGCATCTTTTCTAGTTTCAGCTATTCTTTAGAGAGACGTTAATTTCCTTGGTGCCCATTTTGAGTTTGGTGTTTATTGGAATTGAAAATAGAATAGATAATATTACTTCAGATTTTCACTAAAACCCTTGCACCCACTTCCTAATTTTGAGGAAAGGAACTATTTTTCCTCTTTGTCATTTAAATTTTATATACTAAGGTTTTTTTCATCTCTCATTGTTGACTGTGCTGCATAGGACCGAGGTCGATCATTGTTATTAGTTGTGCACGGAGAACGGTTTTATTATCCTGCAAGGAAGACGACATTTTTCTATTCTTACTTATTGTTTTTCTGTTACTCCAGTTAAGCTCAAACTTCCCCGTTGGTACCAAACTGGTGGACATGGTTGGAGGATAAACCTTAGGGATCCCTGTTTATGGATTGTTATATCTGGACATGTAGGTATGTTTTTTCTTAACTAGAGGCTACTCATGTTTTGTCATTTCATAATTTTAAAATTGTAACGATGCTATCTCTGTAATTCTGTTATAATTATTTCATGTTGTATTCCAATCTTTTGCTGCTAATTTTTACGGAGAAAGTTCTTCCTAGTGACAGGCAGAGAGTAAAGTTGAATCCTTTGGATCAAGGGGAAAGTTCACTATCTTTTAAAATGTTAATCCCTCAATCAATTTATTCTTTGCCTATCAATTTTTTCGCTTTCACTGGCTGCTATTTCATATGCTTATATAGAACAATGCCGCAAAAATCTTATTCAGCTTCCTTTTCTATATTGTTGGGGAAAACTGGTCACTCAAAATTATAGGTTTCATCTCTAAGACACTCCTCATTAAAGACTTCAAGCTTGAAGCAAGGATAAATCTTGCACCCACTTCTATGTTAGCATTAAATTTAATTGAGATAGTAAGGATTGTAGGGACTGAAATCCTTTGTTTGACAATACTGTGTAAAAGAAACTAAGATGTTAAAGTATGGAGTGTGATTTTTTATGTTTGAGTACACTCTCACTTAGCACATTCCCTATATATTAAATACGCTCTTGGGAAACTTAAGAATGTAATTTTGATTGACCTGTCTATTGGATTGGATGATGAGATAAAATTAAGTTGATTTAAGATTTAAGATGAATTGAATACTTGGATACAAAAACAAAATATTAAAGGAAAAATACAAATTTAAATAGTTTGTTTCCTTTTATTTTCGAAATCAAATTGTACATTAAGCTTATGATATTATGTTGGAATGAAGTTAATGTGAAATGTCCTGTGCCAATTGTCCCACATAATTTAAGTTGAGTAATATGATTTTTGTGCAGCAATAACTTTAGGAATTAGTGCCAACGCCACATTTGCAGAAAATGCGACAACTGAAGCATCTTCTAACAATGACCTGGGAGATGACTTAATGGGCTTGAGAAAGATTGAGGATGGTTCTGTCGTATCAAACATACATACAGCAAAATGGAGAGTCTTTACTGATAAAGCGAGAGAATTTTTTCAGCAGGCAGGATGTTTCTTTGTTACGAAGTTCTTTTATACAGCCTGTGTAGTGGAAAAAGATTGTTGTTGACTATCTATTATTTGCCAGGGAAAACTAGATGAAGCTGAAAAACTCTTCCTTTCTGCTATACAAGAAGCTAAAGAAGGTTTTGGCGAGCAAGATCCGCATGTTGCTTCTGCATGCAATAATCTGGTCATTTTACTTGCAATTGACATCGTCACTTTCTTAATTGATTATATTTTTGATAAAGGAGTTTTATAGGAGGGACAAAAGGTATGAGTTCAACTAGGACAGGGCAAGATTACGTACTACTTGAAAAATCTAAAATGAGAGAGATCAAGCGTCACATTATTTATGAGGCAATAAGGCTTTCCAAGCTAAATGCATATCAAACACGATAATCTTTATCAAAATAATCATTAGAACATTTGATGAAAGATATGATTTGATTATATTAAACAGGGAAATATTATATGACTTGATTACATCAAATAGGGAAATATCATAGCAAATATTTATCATTATTAATTATTGATTTTCTTCCTTATTACTGTATCTCTTCATCATTATAAATAAGAATACTTACGTGTGTTGTTTAGGCTAGTTGAGAAATAAAATGACTCTGATAATATGCCTCATTTTGATTATTATTCTTTCAGGCAGAATTCTACAGGGTTAAAAAGGCATTTGACAAAGCAGAGCCATTGTATTTGGAAGCCATCAATATATTAGAGGAATCTTTTGGTCCTGATGATGTACGGTAGGGTGCAATAACTGTTCCCATCATAAATAATGCTTCATCTACTTTCAATTGTATGAAGCTGAGTATCATTACTAGGAATCAGAAATTTTATAAAATAAATGAATGGGAATTGTGATATTATATAGATCTTACGTCAATCAGGTTTAATGCTTATTAAGGGACTTAATTGATGATCTAGAGCTAGCCTGGAAATGGGTCTTGGGAACATAATATTCTGAAAAGGAGGAACAGATGTAGATAAGAAAATACTAGAAAGTTTCAACTTAAGCCCATTGTACCAAATAAATGAAAATCGTTGCTTCAAGATTTGTGGAACAAGCCTTCAAATTTCCTAGTTCCTACTCGATATATAATATAGGCAGTCAACTTTGAATATCTTGTAATCCAGTTTTCCGTGGAAGGATGAAACATAGAGAGGTTAAGACTCCTTGATCTGCTCTACAAATCAAGGACGGGTGGGGGTGGAAGAATAATGTACATATGTGACAAGTTGGATGCTAATGATATGTATGCTATTGCTTGAGAGTGTATGTTTATATATATGGTATAATTAAGGAATATTAGGGAAATCGTACTTCTTTCCACCATTTTCCTTGATAGATTGTTTCTAATCCCTAAATCTGTGATCAATTCTCTTAAAATTGTGCATAAATATGGTATTGTAATTGTGGAATAAACCCATAATTTATATTCTCGTCTAAAGTAGGGACCAAAACCAAAAAAGGAGGTAAATTATAGGGTAAGAAATGCCTTTAAGCTATATATATATGTGTGTGTGTGTATGGACGTGGATATGGATATCCATATTGATTTCCACATATCCATTCTTGTCTCTAATGTTGAATATTTGATCATGTAGGGTTGGAGTTGCTGCTCACAACCTTGGGCAGTTCTACCTTGGACAGAAGAAATTGGAGGAAGCTCGTGTTAACTACGAGGTAATTAGTTGAACTCAACAATCTTGATCTTAGTGTTGTGTTTTTTCTCTCCCATTATTGGATAAGTATCACTTTATTCAACTCTTCTAATTAATATCCATCAATTTTACCCTACTCTCAATAATGTCTTGTACTTTGAACTACAGGAACTAAACCCCACAAATTACCCTATTTTCTAGGACACTCTAATATGGTGTTGTGAGGCAATACTTAATTGAGAAAAACATCGCTGCTATTATCAACCATGTAATTTTTTTCTACAAATTGACAAGTATGACTTACTATTTCTTGGGTCTACAACAAAGTCCCCCACCTGAACACTTCTTTCTCTTAACTCCTAGTCGTGGGTAAAGAGAGTCTCTTAATCAAGACAATAATGAAGGCAAAAGTTGGATAAAAGCCCTTAATAAGTACAGAGTTCTACAAGAGAAGGTCCCCAATGAATTTTAAATGAACCTATAGAAACCAAAACACTCAACTTTTTAAGCAGTTGGAAATCTTCTGAATGTTATGTAATGTTGGTAATTTTGTTTGTACATTTTTTGTTATTCCCTTTTTCCATGCACTTAATCTGTTTGTGACACTAACACAGTTTGATATTGTAGTTAGTCCTACTGCTTTATGTTCTTTCAATTCTAGTGACCACCTTTTCTGCCTTTTTTTTTAACAGCGCGCTTTGAAGGTATGGAATCTAGTATTCTCAGGGAGAGGCTGTTACTTTCCTCTGTATATCACCATGTATTTCATTTTTTATATCTTGACATCCTTTCTGTGTTTGTTGATTGAGGCTGTATGTTGTCTTGATTATAGCATGTGATAATGTCTATTGATTCAGATAAAAAGGCGTGTTCTGGGGTATGGCCATTCAGAATGTTCAGATACAATGTTTCATCTAGGAGTGGTAATTATTTGTCCTTTTGCACTACTACTTTTTGTTTTTGTTTGTTCTGTTAAAGTAGTCTAGCACTGTCTTTAGAAACAAGAAATTTAGATTCTGGAATATTGATCTTCAGATCAAAATAAATAAAAAAAAAGGTAGTGTTTTGGTTAATTCAGTTGACATGCTTCTTCACTATCAATTTCCAAATTTCCACCTTCTTTTTCTGTTTACTATTTTTAATAATTTGGAAAGGAAAATGAAAACAAAATTTGTTTCCACCATTTCCTTTACTACATCTTAGAAACATAAAATTTTATGAAACAGTGGCATTTTTATCTCCACTAGATTGAAAAAATTGAGTTGAAGATAGAAACAGCTTTTTATAGATGGAGTCTTTCACTACTATTTTCACAAAACTTAGACATGCTACCACAAAAGTTTAACCCCAAAAATGAGTGAAAATGTGGATTGAAAGTGGTTTATTTGTTTTAGAATGTGGGTAGAAACAGGATACTGATTTGTCATAGATATTCTCATTACCTGCTCTTTTGTAAAGCTATGCGAGAAATTTTATGCCATAGGTTTTACATGTATTTCTAGTTTTTTTTTCTTCTTTATTTTGAATAAAAAAGGGTATTTCTACTTTCTATTCTTAATAAACTTCTTTTACAAGAAAAAAAAAGAATTGTGAATTAAGGTGATGCATGAAGGAGCAGTGAAATAAGTTTGTTTTAGATATACATGATCAGTCTGTGCCAATGCTCCACAACATTGTAGTATATGAAAAAAATCTGAGATTTAAAAGGATAGTCTATGTAATTTCTCCGGCATATAATAGTTTTCTTGCTTCTTTTAGGTCTAATGCTTAATAGGGGGGTTTGGAATGCAATTGCTTCGTTGTGAACTTATTTTTCTCTTTTTGACGCTTACTGGAAGTTGGAATTTTTTCTCAACGGAGGATCTTATTCTACTGTAATTGTGTTCAGGTTTTGTATCTTCAAGGAAAAGAAAGGGATGCTGAGGTCCTTATTAAGGACTCTATAAGAATGCTGGAGGTATGTGGAACATCGTTATATAACTTAAATTTTTCCCCACAGTGGTAGTTCGTAGTTGTTATTATTATTATTATTATCAGTTGTGCTTAATCTAACTATTTTATGAATGTAGGAAGGTGGTGAAGGGGAGTCATCTGTATGCATTAGAAGACTACGTTACCTCTCACAGGTGGCCTTTTAAGCCTTTTTCCTCGCAAATAATCTTTGATAAAATATAATATCCCTTCCAAAAAAGCATATATATATATATATATATATATATATATATTTCATGCATTGCCAGTGTAAAGATTGTTTTGGGTGTCAACCAATTAGAAATCACCCTATATAACTTTTAAGGTAATTATTACAGAAGTCAACAATCCTATCATACATAACAATATGAAAAACCTTTACACTGTATATTTATATATGTTGGCAAGGATGAAATGTAATATTTATCTTGAATATTTTGCAATTGCTTAGGGGGTAGAATCACACAGTACAGTAATGTTAATATAAACTTGTGCTATACCATGGGAATCAATTTAAGGCCAGTTATAATAGTTATTGGCAGAAAGTTGGAACAATAATTATTATCGGAATTTATAATAATAATAATAGCCGTCAGCAGTTTTGTATTATTAGAATATGTTCAACAGCAAATGTTGTGGGACAGTAAAGGGCAGAAAGTTAGGAGCTGTTTGCAAATTTTTTTTATGATGCTGTTACATATTATTAAAATGTGTAGTTGTGTAAATAGAATGATACATCACGTGTTTGTCTTTTAAGACTGAGAACTAATCTATTTAGGAGTCTGCACTCGGGGAGACAGCAGATACTATTATGTTTTAAGCATTTTATCTCTTTTAGTGATTCTGTTCAGTTAGTGTTCTATCTATAAGTGGAGAAAGGACACCTAAAACCTATTTCACACAATCCAAGTTGACTTGAAGGGTAAAATATTGTTTACATACTTGCTCTCAGACACAACTAGATAATAGATAAAAACTATTCTTGTTTCTTCACCAAACAACCTTTAAATTTGAGAAGAGCTGGTTCTGGGCTCTCTGTAGGGTTTTTTTACCAATTTGTAAGGAGTTTGGTCTTCTTCGAAACATAATTATGAGTTCCAGCATATAAAGCCAAAATGAGTTTGTGCGTTGTTCACCTCAAAGTGGATCTGTTTCTGTTTATTAATTCCCATATTATCTTTCTTAATTATATCTACTTATTGCTGTATTCTTTTAGATATATATGAAGTCACATCAAGTTGCTGAAGCTGAGATGATTCAGAGAAAGATCCTGCATATTCTTGAATTGTCAAAGGTTATTTTGTGAACTTCTTTTGTTTGCTCTATATCAAGTTTCCTGTTCATGATGATGCATGTATATTTAAAAAAATATGTAAAGTACTGAGTATGGGGATAATTTTTTTAGGAAATTGTTTAAGTAAAACAAACTTCTGCTTGATGAAATAAAATAATCCTCACTACTCAAATACAATTTCTCTAAACTGGCTGAGTTTTTCATCTGAATGAATTGGTGGTTGCGGCTTATTTGGTACTTTCTCTGCCACTTTTATGTCATGCCATTGTTAGGGATACAAGGATGGCCTTGACTTGACTAGTTGGTTTCTTTTCCTGTTTCTTACTGTCACTGTATTGAGCAGGCCCATAGATAGGGTGGTTGCACGCTATTATTTTCTGATTAAGAGTTCAGTTGTGATAGAATGCTATTTCTATTCTTGCTGAATAATAGTCAAAGATTCAAGTTATTCTATTTAGATTGACATTTTATTATTAGCATATTTAATTTATTTGATCAAATAACAGTGGGTGCTACTTCATAAATAGACTCCATTTTTTAAACTAGTTAGGAGTTTCATTTCTTGCAAAACAATCATGATCTGATTATTCATAAAACTATTATTATTATTTAACAATTGTGGAAAGAAAGTAGCATAAGTGGCACTGATGTCAGATTGATATTTTATGATGTTCCTTGGTAGGGATTTGTAATCTTTTTCCATTTGCCACTTTCTGTTTTCATTTAGAATTATTTGTGGATCATACTCAATGAAATTAGAAAATGTTGCATGAATTGTTGTCACAAAAATATGTCGTCATTGTCAAAATCACGATGCATTTGGTGTAATATAGGGATGGAATTCCTTGGCTACAGTTATTGCAGCTGAATCTCTGGCTTTGACCCTGCTAGCATCTGGCAATACAAAAGATTCAAAAGATCTTCTTGAAAGGTTGTAATCTTAAATCTGGGAAATTAATTTTAATTTTATACAAATGAAATCCTCAACTTTTTTCCTTTCAGATGTCTTGATGTCAGGAAGGAGTTGCTTCCCAGTGATCATATTCAGGTATGTTTTTCTTTGACAGTAATTTTGGCAGTTCCAATTATGTTTAGATTTCAATTCCCTAAAATTGATTGCAAAGCTGGTGTTTTCTTATTTGAAGAAAAATCATGACGTTTTCTTTCTTTATCCATGGTCAGATTGGTGCAAACCTACTTCATCTAGCAAGAGTGGTAATGCTTGACTGCAGTCAACATAAAAAGTTGGATGTTTCTAAAGCTGAAGCTGAGCTTGACATGGCGAAGAATCATTTGCATAATTCCATAAGGTTGGTATTAGTTTGAGATGCCTATCTCTTTCTCAACTACTTTTGAATATCGAAACTCAAGCAAGTTATCATATGCTTTGTTTCTTTTTCTAGTCACAATTGTTCTTTCTTTTTACAGTGCAGTTTTTTTTTCTGTGTCCATGCCTTTTTGACAGGTGGATTTAATATTTTTATTCATACAACATTTAGGTTGGGTTGGTTCACTTAAGGAAAGGATAATATTTAATTAATTAGTTCTGAAATAGATTTATTTTATCGAATGAGCATTCAACAACTGATTATATTGTGGGGTAACCTTATGGACCTTATTGAATTATATTTGCTGAAGAAAACTTGTGCGTTTTAATTTCCTCCCAACATTATTGCATTACACCAGTAATTTCTTGTTGAAGAATTAGACTGGTCTTATATAACTTTTAATTGTAAACATTAATATAATTTGAACTATCATATTTTGAAGGATAATATTTGGTTTAAGGTGAAGGCATTTGCCTGGTTTGCCCAGCAATTACAGCCATCTCCTGAAATTTCAAGAATTTGTCTAGTCTATAGAATGAAGGACATTTATGATATGCCATTTCTTGTTCCATCTCAGAATTGCACGTGAATGTTTACGGAAGGTATCAAAACAAAAGGACAAGTTAAAGAGAAACAGTGAGCCCGGATATTCTAGAAAGGAAGGCCAAGCTGCACTGGCCATATTGGTTAGTTTTATGGGATTATTTTTGTGATTAAGAATGATTTGTTTATTAAAATATAAATGTAACTTTTTCAGTTGCAATCACTCAATACATTGTCGTCAGTAGAGTTAGAAAAGCAAGAATTGCAGAAGATTCAGGTTAGATTACAAGCCTTGATGGCATTACAACTAGGTTCTTTTCCCAAAGAAATGAGAAAATTGCAAATACAATATTTCTACTTGGTTAAGTGTTGATGTTTTGCTAAGCAGGAAGGGAACATTAACCTCGAGGCTCGGGATGCACTTCTTCAATGCATTTCTGCTTACAAAGAGGTAAACGTTTTTGTCTGATATTTTTTGGGGGATGTATAATCTAATTTTTCAAGTTAATTAATCGTCATATATAATTAATGTACTATTTTGGAACATTACTGAGTAGTATAACGTTATTTCAGGTAAAAAAGAAGTTGATTTTTTTCCTTTCTGAGGAGAGCATTTATATAAGATTTTGTTGATTGATGGTTCCATGTCTGCTAAAAAAATTGAAAGTTATGTCATTGGCTCATCTCATCAGAGTAATCAAATATGAAATGAAGTTCGATTAATAAATTCTTGCTATTCTAGTAATTCCTCATAGAAATTCTGGTGATGAAATATTTGATGAGAGTGCACACATATTGGGAGAATTATTACTGGACATTGTGCTTGACAGTGGCTTCTACAATGGTCCATGATATTAGGAGTCATGGGTGGTCCATAGATCAAAGCCGTTCATTTTATATTACAGAATATTAATCTCTTAAACCAATAAAATGAATGATTTGGATCAATAAACCACCCATGGTCCCTAATATTTTGACTGTCGATGTTTTTTTTTTGACATCTTTACAAATCTGTTGCTTTATGAATTTCATGTAGCATTAAGGAGACAAAATTTTCATCTCCTTACATGCATTTGAGACCATACAAATGATGTTTCATTAGCAAATCATTACATGAAGGGTGTGAACATCTTCCGTGCATTTCTTTCATATGGGATTTTGAAATCTGTTCCATCTTCATTCTTGCTTTGCAGTTTGTATCTGAGAAGTCAATTGCTGATACCCCTGAAATAAAGAACGAGTATCTTTCATGTTTAAAGCGAGCTCAAAATTTGTTTGGACACAAACTTCATTAGAAGCCAAGCAATGAAACACCATGACAGGATTTTTTGTTCCCCGTTTCTTTTATTTATTTTTTATTATTATGTTTATGTGTTTACTTCAATACATAGGCAATTTTTTTGTTGATAAAGGAAATAAGTAAAAAGGGAAACAATGTTACTGAGCATAGAAATACTGTTGTTAATTACACTACCTTTATATTGAACTGTTCTATGCTCAGTTATAGTATTTTCTTTTATATCACTTCAATATACTAGACCCCCATCCACCCCCATTTGATTCCAGAAATAATATTTTTCCGTTCTGGGAAAGTTGCAGTGCTAACATTTCTCTCGACGAAGCCATAATTTTTTCACTGAAAAGCATTTACCCTTGTATATTCTTGTTCTCTAGTTCCAAACATGACACTTCCGAGAGAAAATCTAGTAATGTATAGTAATCATACCTTCAAAGAACGTATCAAACTAAGCATCCAATTGATTTTTAAGTAAAAATCATTTGAAAATTTTGAAGTTGCAACACATTCTTACGATGAGATTATATATATAAAAAAAATTAAACTAACAGACAGTAAGATTGAGAAGGATGCAGTTTACAATTCCCAAAAGAAAAATCATGATGAGAACATAAAGGAAGTGCTGATTGTGAACTTTTAGTAGGGCATATACACACCACACATCTTGAAGTGGTTGGTTTCTGACTGAACCTAAAAGCCTCTAAAAAGGGTTGAAGAATAAAACTCTATTGGTGTAGACAAGTCAGAAAAATACATTGCTATAGGCCACACCAGTTTCTTACCGGAGCCAAACGACCACATATTTAAACTTCTGGTAGGTCCGAAAACCCATATTTCATTAAATGATGTTATTAAAATTCTGACAACATCATTGTGATTTGTGAACACTTCAAAAAAAAAGTTACACACACCATTCCTGACACGTGAAGTTCTCAACCACAACACATTGCATTGCATGGCGGAACATAAATTTTCCAAACACATTCACATTTTTCAAAAAGAAGTAGTCTCATGTGATCATGTCCTTCAAGCTCTTCTCTCTGAACTCTCTCGTTGAGAGAAAGAAGCCTCAAGAAACCAAAGATGAATTGGCCATTGTGAAAGCTGCTGCATGGGCATGGTACCTACATGGTTCAGGGTCTAAAGCAAAGGCCAAGAATGAGTTTGATGTCAAAAGATCTCAAACTGTAGCAAGGCCTTCACGTTACAAGTTAGAAGCTATGAGAATGGCTAAGGAAACACCATCAATTCGCCCCATTAAGCCTCTTCTTGACTCATATGAAGTTCAACGAATTTCAAAGCAATTGGATGGGCTTATTAAAGAGTCTGGCCAGAACAACATTGGCAATGGCTGCAGCAATGCAGATAACAGTGATCGTAAGGATAATGGTAACAGAAGGATGAAGAATAAGCAGAGGATGAATAAAAGGGCTAATATGGTAGGTGGCACTGCTTTATCAGTCAAATGTGTACCTACGGTTAATCTAGCTATGTGTCTGCCAAAGGCCAATCATGCTTTATGATCATTATCTGTTTTCCATTACTAGGTTTTGGTGATTTATATCTATCTAAATTGCATGTAATCCATGTTTCTGTAGAATAAATTTGTTGACCAACATAAGAAATTTAAACTAAGCATATATATGTTGTTTGTAGACAAAGTTTCTACAAATAAAGTGTCGTGCTTAAGTATTATGGTAAAATACATGATTAAAAAGAGAGATTGTGTTTAAAATTGTTAGCTTTTCCAAAATTAAACTCAGTGGTCAACCAATTTTCTTAATAAAGATTAGTCATTGTTAAATTCGGTGGTATTTAGAACAATAACATGAGTTGTCGGAGATTTCACGTTGTTTAAAGATATAATTAAATTAGAATATATATACATATAAACTTCATCTTACAAGATAATTTTATAGGATTAAGTTAGTTTAAAGTTTATTTCTTAACATAGTATTATATTCATCCAAAGTCTATTATAATTAAATTATCTATTGTTGGGTATATCATGTCATCGTCATTAAACCATAATTAATGTTTAATTACACGAGATATATATATGTCTCGATGTGAGAATTATGTTAGAAATTTCATGTTAACTAAAAATATGACAAATTTACACTCATCTTGCAAATAAATTTTGTAAAGCTTAGTTACGTTTGAAATTTGACTTAAAAATAACTCAAATCCAAATAATGTATTTTTCTTTCAAGAATTAACTTGTGTTAATTGTTACGTATGTTTTTGTGGAACATTTGGAAAATCAAAATCTTCATAGAAGAGAAAATAATTTGAAAGGATTTAATTTATAGAATCATTGATAAGAATCACGAGTCAGTGTAACTGAAGAAGTGTAGGTGAATGGTAGCTTGTGAAGAGCCCTTTTAGGGCTCAGTCATGTGATTCCTGGGACTCCTAACCTTACTTCCAATGTAGGAAAGATATAACACGTGCATTTCATAATCTTTACATCAGTGTGTTAGAAGTACCTAAATCAATTGAAGCTCATGTGTTTCTTTCTCTTCAAAGTAATAATTTGTATATCATCACTCAACACAAATGTGAAGGCTACTCATTTTGATAACGCTATCGTAGGTTAAAGTAAATAAACTTTGGTTTTATTGCTACCACTTCTGTTTTGGCATATGGCTTCTATCAATGAAATGAATTTTTCGTTAGAAAGTTTGAAACTATTAAGATTAGTCGCATTGGGTTAAGTTCACACAAACAAAAAGAGTTAATGCCGACTTTATACAAGCGATCCCTTTCATAATGTGAAGTTGTAGAAATCCAATATGATGAGAAATTAATTATCTTTTTGTGATTTGTTGTTCGAAAAAAAAAAGAAAAATTTCCTGGTTCAGTTTGCTTTGTGCCGACTTTATATTTCTTGGATCCCAAGTTTCTCTGTTCCCTTACTTATCTCTTTCAACCATAGCTCAAATTAACCTTAAATTATTGCCACACTCCAGTTGTTGAAAATAGAGAATGTGCCAATGGAGACTTTCTCATAAATATTGTATGCACCGATAACAACCCTTTCTTTGTTGGTAAAATTTATATCTTAATTTTAAAATATAAGGCACGTCTTAGATTATCAATTTATTTCAATATCCTGAATTTCTCATCTTGTTTTAATGTTTTAATGGTGCAACATGAGGGAAGAATTGTTTTTGATGGCAAAGGTTTATTATTTTTAAATTGTTTGATGTAGGGTTGCAGAACTTCATGATATAAATTCTCCTATGGGTCGTGTAGTGGCAGTCCTCTTCTGGTTATTATTTTGTTTTCGTTCTTGCTGAGAAGTGAGTCATGGGATGGTTGTCCTTGAATTCTACCTTGAAATTCCTTTTCATAACTCATATTGGTGGGCAATCTCTGATACCACAGCATGGGCATCACGCCAGTTAACAGCCTTAAATCGTCGTCCATCAGGACCACGAATCATGAGGTCTTTGAACCTCTTCCTTTTCAAACCATCATAACAAAAGTGGGTTTTGTCTGAAATCAACTCTTCATTTATGTCCTGCAATGGCCAAGCAGATCAAGCTTCAACAATAGCAAACTAAGAACCGAAACCAACCTCTTCTCTCCCTCAGAAGAAGAGTGATCTTGTCGTTGATAATAGAGCAAAGTTTCCCCAAAGCATAAAAACATTCAACAATTTAAGAAATACAAATTCAACCAAGACAATGATAAATGAAACCCCTTGGTCCCAAAAGATCAATCCTCTTACAGGGAATCCTCGCTAGTTGCAGGTGTAATTACATTAAGGATTCACATAAATTTTCACATAGATTTTGATTCTCTCATGTGAGATTTTCGTATGAAATATTAATAAGGAGAATGCAATGTTGCTCTCTAGAAACCATGTTGTGTACCTTTTCCTCTGTAAGTGATTTTTTGGCTTTGCTTTTCTCCTTTTCCTCTGTATCTTTTCTATCAACAAAAAAGGTTACAATAGTTTTAAGTTACACAAAAGCTTAAATAATTGTCTTTATTTCCTTTTCACATAAAAACTTTGTGAAAACTTCATTGGACAGTGATATGGTCCTTCTGAAAAGATTGGAGATGGTGCAACATTCCGAGCTTGATAAGATAAATGGAACCTAAATATGCCTTCGATCCTAAATTGCATAGTGGAATTGACAACGCAGATCTGCTGGAGGAACAAATCCTAAATTGTTTAGTTTACCCTAAACAATTTAAATAGCGACCTATGACTACTAGGTCTAAAGACGAGGACCACTTTGTTTTAGCCTAAAGATGAAGGTCATGCTTTACTAGAAATTGCATACATTCACTAATGACAGTGTATGATCAATTATACATTTGAAATGGTTCAACAAGGGTTTAAGTTTAAGAATGTAGAGTGAACCTAATATACAGCTGCAGTTTTATCAAGATTTACATAGATGAGCAACAAATGGCACTTGACAAGTGAATAAAACAAAATAACAGTAACTATGATCTTATTGGATTTAGCCAAAGGATACACAATAACTTCCATTACTCTTCCCCAAAAATGATTTGGTTGCCACCTTACTCTCTCCTATAGTAATATTCACTAGTGCAGAATTCTCATTTTACCTCGCTTTATATGCCTCGCTTGGCCAGGAACCGAAGCATATAATGGCGCGGTGGCATTTTTGCAATTAGAGCCAAGTTTTAGGCCTCGGTTCTCCAAATACCCGAAGCCAAAAAGGGGTATAGGCTCTGGTTCGCCCAAAACCGGTGCCAAATAGTGGTATAGGCCTCGATCCAGTAAGACCCGAAGCAAAAAAGTGGTTGGACGTTAGCTGTTTGGCCTCGGTCCAAGGAGACCCGGTGCCAAAAGGGGGTCTATGGCTTCGGTTCCCCTAACAACCGAAGCCATAAGGTTTATTTAGGGTTCGAATTTCGCGAACCATTTTTCTTCCCCGCGCCTGCGCCTCTACAACTCCTTCCCCTCGCTCTCTCTCTCGCGCTCTCTCTCTCTCTCTCCGCAAAAATGGTGTCCTTGCAGCATCCCACCGCTGGTGACGCTGGTGGAGTTCACGACCGGAAGCTCTGGCAACGACAACAAGGATTTCTACGACGTGAGTCTAGTGGACGGTTACAACGTAGGAATGGGAGTGAGGGCTACCGGGGGAACCGGTGACTGCAAGTACGCGGGGTGCGTGGCGGACCTGAACGGCGCGTGTCCGGCGGAGCTTCAGGTTAGAGCTTCGTGTACCCATCGAGGCCCGATAGTGTGGTTCTGAAGGAGTTTCCCCTGAGGGTTCCTGCAGGGAAAACGGTGGCGCTGGTGGGAGGAAGTGGGTCGGGAAAATCCACTGTGATATCTCTTCTGCAGAGGTTCTATGACCCGGTTGAAGGAGAGATACATGTTGATGGTGTGGCGATTCAGAGGTTGCAGCTGAAGTGGTTGAGGTCTCAAATGGGGTTGATGAGTCAAGAGCCTGCACTGTTTGCGACGAGCATTAAGGAGAATATTCTGTTTGGAAGAGAAGATGCAAGTGAGGAAGAGGTTGTGGAAGCTACAAAAGGCATTCAAATGGAATCTGCCCTAGACTGCGGCTCCTATAAGTGATGATTGCGGAGATGAGGTGGTGGAGAGTGGATTGCCGTCGGAAGTGAAACTGGGTATATGGCACCGGTTTTGAAATAACCGAGGCATAAAAGTGGGTATATGGCTTCGGGTGATAACCGAGGCCAAAAGGGGTACATTTTGGCCTCGTCCTAATATGCCTCGGTTCCAGACCCGAGGCAAAATGTGAAAAATAACCGGAGCAGAAAGCCCTTACTGCACTGGTGATTTCATGCTCGAAAAAAAAAGAGGCATGTACCTCAAGTAAAATTCATGATGAAACATCATATCTCAGATCTTGGAACCTTTTCATCAAGCTCAATTTGAAACCCTCAACTTCTGCATCCTCAAGTGAATTTGGTACAAACCTAATTACTGAAACGGCCCCGACCTGATGCATGGATGCTAGAGCTTCATCTATAACAATGAAGTAATTTATGTCAATAAAAAAGAGACAAAAAAGATTAGCACTAGCAGTACTATTTTGGTTTTGCTTTTGCACATCTTTCAACCTCATAATGATAATTTGAACCGAGTTATTGAGTTCTTAATAATAAAAAAATATTGACAAATATAATGTCCCAAAGTAATGGACAAAATTTAAGTTATCTTTCATCTTTAAAAGTCCATATCTATTGAATAAGGACGACAAACTGAATATTGTACAAATAAATTAATAAAAAGTTAGTAAGTAGTGGTTGAGTACTTTTGGTGTATTATTTAGAACAACAAAAGCACCATCGGTCTTAAATCTACCTCTCTAAGAGAGCATGAACATAAGTATCTTTTAAACAAGTCTACACAGAACACGTAAATAAAAATACTTAAGAATTATGATTCCACCTGAGTGTAATAGTGCATTACAATTTGACAATACAACCTTTACCGTAGTTAGGAGGTAAAAAGCATTAATACTAGGTTTTTATCAGTTTCTTGAAGCAGAACTGTTATTTCTCATCTTAAACGGAGAGGCAGTGTTGATTGCTCTCTTCTAACCAAACCAACAGGTTCAAAACCCAACTTTGATGCTGTTGAAATGAAGACTTACACTGTTTGTCCGAAGTTGACTTAAACATACCGAAGAATTTCAATTCACTTTATCTTCTTATTTTGTTCACATAAAATAGGCAACAGAGCAAAATTAACCTTAATGTTTATCTCCTAGAGAAGTGAATAACTATCGATAAGGAATCTCTTGGTAACCAAAAATTCCAGGTGTACCTTGACTCTACAGAAGCCACTGAATCACAGCCACATGTTGATGTGATCCCAATAAGGCTTATACCATTAGGCCAACGCCTAGGCCCATTCTTTTAATTTCTTTTATTTTTAATTAAATAAAACTTGTTCTAATTGAATATTTTTGTTAAATGCAGCCCATTTTCAAAGGTGTCAATTGATATTGGGCTTATGGCCCAATTCTCACCTCAGCTATGTTTCCAATCAACATGCACACATAGTGGGCAGAATCCTTGCTCCAGCGGCCCAATGATGGCATCATACCATCATGCTTCTTCAAATTGATTCATCCGCACACCAACGCTGATCTGGAGCAACCAATTCTCATGCTTCATCGTTATTGGGCTCAAGCCCAATCTGCATCAACGGGGTTCCAATTCCTTCAAGTGTCCAGAAGTTACCAACGCTTCCAGCCAATTTCCTTCCAGGCATGTCCATAGTTGTGCTAGGGTTCTGTTTCAAAGTGAGAAGCCCAATTTCAGCAAGCAGAGATTGAAGCCCATTACCGTCAAAGCACAAATCTAGTTTGACGCCCCTGGTGTGTTCCAGCCACTAGTTTCTTCATCCCGCGTTGGAACCAGCATTTATTGTCCTATGTGCATCACTTTATTGGGCCTGAATCCAATTGCTTCAGCGGCCCAATGTTTTTCCAATGCAACGAAACAGATCTCACCAACACCTTCATTGTGCTTTGCCATGCAACCCTAACTGCCCTTCTCATTTACGAAGGCCAACCCTCTGCTAGGGTTTCATTCTCAAACCCTCTTGACGGCGTGCAATATCTTCTTGCGTTCGTGCGAGCCTCACACCTTCCATATGTAGCCTTTAGGGTTCTGTTTAGGCAGCCAATATTTCTCTCGCTGTTAGGTCCATGTTAGACAGTGTCTATTTGTTGGTTTTCCGGTTGTCTCTTCACCTATATAAAGGCAAGCCAATCTCATGTAATAGTTAGCTTTGGTGAATGAGATATTTCGGTAGAGATCACTCCCACATTCGTCAGGTCACCCTAAACCCTAGGTTAGGTCCTTACCTACTCGGGTTGCCCCAAACCAGTGAGATTCGAGCATTATTCACCGATTTTAAGCCTTCCGCTGCGTTTTCCAGTCGATTCCACCGAACCATCAAAGATTGGAGGCCGTTCTCTAGCGAACAAAGCACATTTCCGCTGATGGCCTCATTAAGTGGTATTCAAAGCCAATCGGTTCTCGGAGTGTTGCAAGATAAGTATTCACGCCTTATCTCTACTGTTTTCTTCTTCAATGTTTGCTTCCGTCTTGTTTCTCATTGATTGCATTGTTGCTCTTTGTTGATTTTGTGTTGTTGTGGTTTGTTTCATTGAAATTGATTCAAATCTGTTTGTTCCGAATATTCTTGAATCAATACTGTTGATATCATGTCTTAAGCTGCCTAATATGCCGTTCACATGCATGTCTTAGGTTTAATTTCTTTTTCTTACTTAGCTTTAATTTTTTTTTGAATCATGTTTTGTCTTAGGTCATGTTAGTTGCTTTGTATGTCGCTAATTCCATAGATGTGTACCTAAATTGTGTTTTGTCTATTGTTTCATCACTGTTCAGTATATGTTTTAATTTGGATGCGTAGTTTCATGTGTATGTTCTAGAGTTCTTTAATTGCTAGTAGATCAATAACAATTTTTCTGCAGTGCATTTTCCACTGATTCATGTTTTATTCATGCTATTCCTGTTTTCATATTGTTTTCCAGTTCTGTTCTAGTTTCAGTTGTGATGTTTTTCACTGATAGTAGTTGATTATGTTGTTCCTTGCTGCTGTTTTCCATTCACTGTTACTTGTTATTCACATCTTTGCTTGAGTCTATGTTTTAATCATTTTGCTGGCCAAGGATTGTTGTGACCAAAGCATTTAGTGAGCATTCCATCATAGTGAAATCTTATTCATATCAAAATTTATGTGTGGAAATGCAAGCTTGATCACGTGAAAGCATAGATTGCATTAGTGTTGTTTTTATGCCAATTGCATCTGGTGAAGTGTGGATAACATTTTCGTATCTGCTCGTTGCTATATCACATATTTGACTTCTGTGATTAGCTTTAAAAGATTAGTTTCTCGGCCATGTTGTTCTCTCTGGATTTAGTGATGTCTCTTGCTAATCAGTTCTGGACCATTACTTTATATAGTTTTACTCGTCAATTTGGATCTGGATTAATGTCTGCATGCTCTAACTAGACTCATATTCAACTATTTGAATTCAAATACTGTTGAACTTTGTTGATATTGGCAACTGCATTTGTTTTCATTATGTGTCTGCTTAATCACTATTTGTTGATCTGTGATTATCATAGATTGTGTCTCTTATCATATATCTACAGTTCCATATATCTGCCCTGTTGTGCTGGATTTTCATTTGATTTGATTTCAATTTAGTATCTTGAATTAGTGATAGTTTGTGTTATTGAACTTACTAAACTCTACATCAAACTGAGTTATTTTGTTTCAGTTTCTGTTTTGATTCCATGATAGTAGTGTGACATTATGATGCATTGTCTGAAGCTTTACATGGCAGATTATTCATATATGTGATGCAATTTTTTTTATGTTGACTGTTGCTTCTTACTGCAGTGCTGATTTTGGCCATATTCATTGTCTTGAATCAGTTTGAGTTGGTATCTGTCTATTGTTGTTTGATAGTTTCCATTCAGCACTTGCCTTTTTTGCATGCACTGTCTGCGATTTCTTGTCTTGTGTGCTTTTCATCATTGTTTTTGAGTTGAATCATTTGAATCTGTCATATGCCATTGACCATTTGAATGGAATTGGAAAATTGCTTTGAAGTGAACTGTGCTTTAAAAGATTAGTTGCATATGTGATTTATGTGAGTTGAAAGCCAATATGTGGATAAGAATATGATGTGAAAATCTGCCTTGATAGATAATGTTTGACTCATTTGAGTGAACACAAAGAGAGAGAAAAACAAAAGAGAGCACGAGAGAAACTTGAAAAGCTTCGAGAGTTTGAGAGCAAACTGCAACATTCTTTTCTTTTGTAATTTCTATTTTGATGTCACGGACTTTGTGTAAATTTTTTTCAGTTTTATGTTTCTTTTATTTGCTTCATTTGGCTTAGGTGGGAAAATGCTTTAGAGCAATCCCATCCTTAGCATTTAATTGTAATAGTTTTTAAACGTGTAGTGTGAGATTCAAGGGGTTCCAAAGGCCACTTGAATTTTCACTTAGGATTTTCGTCTAGTTTATGTTTTCAGTCTTTATGTTTTATGTTTTTATGCTTTCAATGTCCAGGTTCTGTTTTACGTGCTTTGTATGCTTGTATTTCTGTTTTAGGTCCCGTGATATCTAGGTGTCATCTGTTTACCACCTAGTTGACCTTCTTTTGGTCTTTAGATTTCACTTTCTTCACACACTTTGTCAATTTTTTTTCATACAATCTGTTTCATTTGTATTTTTATTGAGAAATTTTGTGAAAGCATTTTTTAGAGATCTTTGGCTAGGAAAGGCTTGGTTCCTAAGCTTGTCCATGTGACTCACCTCCCTTTCCTGGGAGTATCTCTAGAAATCTTTTCCATTATTTTCTCTTTAGAAATTCATTAACTTCTTTTTGAAAAACAAAATTATTTTGCTAAAATTGTTTCAAAATGAGTTTTTCTTCTTCTAGCCGTGTGCATTTAGGTAGGCATAGTAGTGTGTATTTAGATAGGCATAGTAGTCATGAGTTGCATCATAACATTCATAATGACATTTCATTCTTTGGGGAAGATATAGGACCAATATCATTTAGAGATTGGATGTGGGATACTGAGAAATTGGTGCAACCGTTGTTTAGTAAATATACTCATCTAGATATTCTTAGGCATGTTACATCTAAGTTTGTAGGACGCGCATTTGATTGGTGGTAAGAGAGACAATATAATGTGAAAAAGGGGAGAACATCATGCATCAATACATTTTATGACTTAAAAACATGCATGTGGAAACATTTCATTCCCCCTTCATTTAGGATCACTGAAGCACAACAAGCTAGGATAGAAGACTTCATTGACATTGGGGATGCATTCATCCAAAACATCGTTAAGTTTTCTAGACTAGAAAAAGACTTTAAACATAATTTGGACTTGCTCTTGAGTGAACAAAGACAGAGAGAAAAATACAAGAGAGAGCAAGTTAAACATCAAAAGCTTCGAGATGAAGAGAGAAAAAGAAGAGCATGAGAAGCTTTGTGCTCAACGAGAACAAGAGGAAAAAGAGATAAAAGAGAAGAAAAAAAGAGAGAAAGGAGAAAAGGCTAAAGAGGAGACTCTAAGAAAAGCAAAAGAAGAGAATGAGAGAAAAGACTTAGCAGAAAGAGAGAAAATACGACAAAAGAGTGAGCTTGAAATACAATCATCAGTGGTAGAGTTAAAGATCGTTTCAAAAGCAAAAGGGGAACTAATTGTTAAGGATTTGGTGTTCAATCCTTCACCAATCCCTTCCATTATGTTCCAATTTTCAAAAGGAGTTCTTCCATCTTTCAACTCTATTCACTTTGTCATTAAATCTTTTGTTTTGTTTCCTTATCAAAATTTTTGTTCTCAATCTCATTCCTTTATTTCATCCTCCTCAACATCTTGTGTAAAAACAGACTTTGACTCTAAAATTCTTTTCACAAATCATTTTAGTCAAAGTGTCACACATTCTTTTTATGAAGTGGGCCTAATATCATCTTTTTCAATCTTCAAAAGCCCATTTTCACAAATTTTCCATTCAATTTTACTGCTTGGTCATTTTGATTTTACTTCAATTTTATTTGATGACTACTGCAGATTTGTTTTTGATCCTGGTGGACTAGTCACTTTCATTACTGTGGGCCTTTAATAACCCTTTAGATCTGAGGACCGGTCCTCTTTAAGGGGGAGGGGATGATTGATCCCAATAAGGCTTATAGCATTGGGCCAATGCCTAGGCCCATTCTTTTTAAGTTCTTTTAATTTCTTATTTTTAATTAAATAAAACTTCTTCTAATTGAATATTTTTGTTAAATGCATCCCATTTTCAAAGGTGTCAATTGATATTGGGCCTGTGGCCCAATTCTCACCTCAACCATGTTTCCAATCAACATGCATACATAGTGGGCTGAATCCTTGCTCCAACTGCCTAATGATGGCATCATACAATCACGCTTCTTCAAATTGATTCATCCGCACACCAACGCTGATCTAGAGATCCCAATTCTCATGCTTCATCGTTATTGGGCTTAAGCACAATCTGCATCAACGGGGTTCCAATTCCTTCAAGTGTCCAGAAGTTACCAACGCTTCCAGCCAATTTCTTTCCAGGCACATCCATAGTTGTGCTAGGGTTCTGGTTCAAAGTGAAGCCCAAATCTAGATTGACGCCCCTGGTGTGTTCCAGCCACTAGTTTCTTCATCCCGCGTTGGAACCAACATTTATTGTCCTACGTGCCTCACTTTATTGGGCTTGAATCCAATTGCTTCAGCGGCCCAATGTTTTTCCAATGCAACGAAACAAATCTCACCAGCACCTTCATTGTGCTTTGCCGTGCAGCCCTAACTGCCCTTCTCATTTACGAAGGCCAACCCTCTGCTAGGGTTTCATTCTCAAACCCTCTTGACAGCGTGCAATCTCTTTTTGCGTTCGTGCGAGCCTCACGCCTTCCATATGTAGCCTTTAGGGTTCTGTTTAGGCAGCCAATATTTCTCTCGCTGTTAGGTCCATGTTAGACGGCGTCTATTTGTTGGTTTTCCGGTTGCCTCTTCACCTATATATAGACAAGCCAATCTTATGTAATAGTTAGCTTTGATGAATGAGATATTCCGGTAGAGATCACTCCCACATTCGTTAGCTCACCTAAACCCTAGGTTAGGTCCTTACCTACTCGGGTTGCCCCAAACCAGTGAGATTCGAGCATTATTCACCGATTTTAAGCCTTCCACTGCGTTTTCCAATCGATTCCACCGAATAATCGACGATTTGAGGCCGTTCTCTAACGAACAGAGCACATTTCCGCCAATAAATGGCTTCGATGGCCTCATCACATGTGATGGAGGGCCAGAGTGACAGAGAGGGCGTAACGAAGCTGAATCGCAGAGTCACTGATTCGCTACAAAAGAGGCTACAACTGAGGCTACGACGAAGATGGTGCGACGAAGACGGGGAAACGAACAGCGCGACCGAGATGAAGCGACAAAGAGAACGCCGATGGAGATGGCGCGACGAAGACGGCGCGACGGAGATGGCGTGACGAAGACGGTGCAACGGAGATGGTGCGACGAAGACGGAGCTAGCGCGACGAAGATCGCTGCAACGGAGGCTATGACTTTGCTTAATAGCGGAGCGAAATCGATTGGCACTCTGAACTTAGGTTTTCGAGTGAAAGGGAAAAATTCATTAAGTTTTATGATTTGGGAGGGAATACGTGAATTCACTCAAAGAAGAATGTGTTGCAATCTGCGGAGGTCATAAACCTCCTTAAAAAAATAAAAAACTCCCTTCTATTATCAACTTCTATAAAATCTATCATAATCAGCCCATATGATCTTTATTTGTGGAGGTCTTTTTAACCTCCAAAAAATGACCCATGTTATATATATATATATATATATATATATATATATATATATATATATATATATATATATATATATATTTGTAGTTTGCATCCTTCTGTGGTGGAAGTGGCTTTATAGATATGGGTGTAACAATGATGTGCTATTGTGGAGAGAAAGGAGCTTTGAGAATTGCGAGAACATTGAAGAAAAAGGGCAAAAAATTTTGGGGCTGCCCTAAGTATAAGGTGAGTTACATGGAAACTTTGGTATGAAGAAGCTCATGGTATTATGTTTCTTTATTTTTTTTCCAAAACATTCTTCATTTTTCTGATATTGAAGCTAACATAATTTGTTATTTTGGAACATAGTAGAAGTGATAAATGTGGTGGGTGCAATTATTTCACATGAAGACAACCCCTCCTTAACTAACTCAGCTTGAGGCACACTATCTTCAGTCTCCATCTCACTCATAATGTCCACCATATTGTTCTCATTACGACCACCTTCAATAACATCTCCATCATGAGAAAAATATTCCAACATCTTTATAATTTCTGGTTCACACATCTTATGCATGACACACAGATGAACCTTACCATTTAGCCTAACTAAGGTAACCATATTCATGGCCCCACGATCATCACACAAAATCGCCAACCTATCCTTCAATACAGAACCACCTTTCACACAGTACCATAGTTCATTCTCTCCCATATACCCCATCTACCTCAAAATACTCACAACCTCAAAATAGCCCCAGCGATCAGGGTCACACGAAAGTCTAGAAACCCCACCCTCATATTTCAGTTTACCATCATTAACGAATTTCCCTCCATGGTGAAAAATGACGTCAAAGTTGTCGTCCCCCATGATGCACAAAAATATATAACCACAAACACCTATACAATAACGCTAAACAATAACCAAACAGATAAGGAAAAACAACAATCAAAGGGGGACCACAAGAGGAACACAAATTCGAACATGGTGGTGGGACACACATCGAACTTTGATAAAGTTACAATATTTAAACCTAAAATACCACATTCATACTTCGCTTTCGCAATAAACAAATAATTAAACAGTGCATGCCGACAAAAATGGGAACTTGGAGCTCAAATAAATAACTCACCTGACAACCCTCTGCTTCCACCGAGATCGCAATTCCACTAACAACACCTATAATTCCAGCTGTTCGAACGCGAACTTTCCATGATTGTGATTCCACGCAGTCGCGGTTCTTCTGCAAACCCCTTGTTCCCCCAATTTCGTCGACGAACACAAACCTTAAATGCAGCTTATTGTGCCACTTCACTGTTCAGTTCAGTCTCATATCTCCACGTCATTGTGCTTAACGTCGTTTCTGCCATTTTAACGAAATGGGCTTCATTGATACAAAATATCAAAATTAGGAACCTAGTTAACACTTTTAAAAATTAATGGACCAAATTCAAATTTACTTACGAAAATTAGGAGCAAATAAATAATTTAACCTTACTTAAATAAGTGAGTTCAAATATATACAAATTTAATAAAATATTTCTCTTTTCTCTGTTAGAAATTATTACATGATTCACTGCATTTTTAATATAAGTTTATAGGTTTTAATAAATTTAAGATCTACTATATATATGATTAATTTATATTTAGAGTATCCACTATTTTTAGGACATAAAACGTTTTGTTTAATTAGTGTTCTACCTGTATATTTGAAATATATTTAGTCAAGTAACTAATTTTAGAAATGAATGTGTTTTCAATACTCTTGAAATGGTTTATGTCATCACATAAGTTAAGATATAAAATATTCAGCAAATTATTTTTTTTAGAAGAAGAAGAAGAAACAGAGGACAAAAGAAGAAGCAAAGGATCAGCGAACCACTGTCTTTGTGGACGCAACAGGTTTAGGTTTTCAATGAATCTTTGTTTTTGATGAAAAACGTTTTTCTGTGCCTCTTCTCTGAACCAATGAGCTGAATTACGATGGGACCATAGGCGACTATGCAATAACCACTGCCTTCCAGATACAACATATTTAGCGTTTCAATGAATCTTGTTTTTGTTGAAAATAGTTTTTCTTTACCTCTCCTCTTAACCAATGAGCTCAATTGTGACCATAGGAAGCAATTTACTATGCTATGTTCATATCTAAGGTGAATTCAATGTGCAGACTATATGTTGGTTCATATCGTAGGTTTTTTGTGCAGTGATTCTAATGTGATCCCAATAAGGCTTATAGCATTGGGCCAACGCCTAGGCCTATTCATTTTAATTTCTTTTATTTTCTTTTATTTTTAATTAAATAAAACTTGTTCTAATTGAATATTTTTGTTAAATGCAGCCCATTTTCAAAGTTGTCAATCGATATTGGGCTTGCAACCCAATTCTCACCATACAAAATCCGTGAATGGTGGGCTGAATCCGTGAATGATGGGTTGAATCCTTGCTCCAGCGGCTCAAAGATGGCATCACACAATCACGCTTCTTCAAGTGATAATCCGCACACCTCATGCATCTGCAAAGTGGCAGCCAGGAGCAGCGTCAATTGGGCCTGCACGTAGCAGCCCCATTCCTTTAAGCGTCCAACAGATCACGTCATTTTTTGCGCCACCTGATTCAGTCTTCAGCGTGTATAATGAAATTGTTTGTGCATCGGTTGATTGGGCCAACAAATTATCTAGCTGCAGCCCAAGTCATCCTTCCCACCAACACGACAATGCCCCGACCCAACCCTTCAGCAACCCTACTAGGGTTCCAAATTCTCGTATCTTCCATTTTTGCCTCACGCGTTTGAAACACCTAGTCGCTAGAGTAGTTCCTTCAACCATCACGCATACATCCGCTTCTGTCTTCTTTGGGAGCGCCATTGGGTTCATTTCACTTTGCCCACCCAAGCCCCTTTTCACACGAGCCCAAATCCTTCCAACCAGCTTTTCTTCACGAGAGAAGGGCGTGCTGCTAGGGTTTATGAGAGAAAACCTCTCTTCCCCACAAACTAAGAAGTGCGTCCTCTGTTAAGGTTAGGGGAAACTGTTAGGGTTTGTTTCTGTTAGGGTTTGCTTCTTCTCCCACACGCGTTCCTCCCGTGTCATTTAACGACATGTTGTTAGTCGTTTCCTTCTGTTGCTTTCTTTTCTGGTTGCCTTCATCTATAAAAGGCAAGCCAACCATTTGTATCGATTAGCTGAGATGAATGATAAAATTTGGTTGAGAACACTCCACTTTCGTCTCTGCTCAAACCCTAAACCTCGTCGGGTTTACCAATCCAGTAAGAAGCCTGAGAGATTCGAGCGTTCACTTCCATATTCGATTACCTGCTGCGTTTTCCAGTCGTTTCCACTGAACAAACGACTACCGGAGGTCGTCTTTGTCGAACGGAGTCCATTTCCTACCGATCAACGGCGCCGATGGCCTCATCAAATTCCAACTTAGGAATTTCGTCATGTACCTGGAATCCATATTCATGCAGAATGAACTCAACACGGACCATAGGCCGAAAGCAATTACAGATTCAAACGACATGTAATGATAGTAAATATGTAGCATTAAGTTTTTGAATCTGAATTTTGTTTGTGTTTTTTATGCACACAAGGAATCACATGTAGGAAGATTCTGAAAAATTAATATGTTTTCTTAAAATATATATGAAAAGTTATTTAAAAAGGTTATTTATAAGACATAGTTTAATAGTTCAATTCATTGGGTCTGTTTGAATGACAAATCGATATTGTCGTATTTATTAAAACTTATAACTTTGTCACAGTTTAAAAGTAAAGGGAATTATCTTTAATATCGACTTCTGAATAATATAAGTATCACAACACCAAATTTAACTTTTCGTATCTATTTTTTTTTTATATTTAAAGTTGAAAACAATAAAAATTTAACTATATTTAGTTTGATTGTATTTCTTGAAACTTATCACCAAACAATAATAAAAGGGATATTACAATTTTTTATGAAAGCACAAAAAAAGAAACAAAATCTAGGGTTATTTTTTACTCTTCCATTCATTCCAACTCTGCAATTTGGTCACTGTTGCTTCACTTGGGATTTGTAATTGTGTAGCATAGATATTGTCAACGGTATTCAGCTTTTTAATAGCACTACTTTCTTTCACCGAAAACACTATTGTTTTAACCAATGAAAGAAAACATTTTACTTGAATGTTGCTATTGAATGTGCATATTGAAATTGTTTCCTTGTAAAAAGTAGCAAAGATTAGGAAGATGAATAATGTTAGCCTAATGGCCAATGACTAATGTAACCTTCAATCTACTTTACAAGAATCATGCATGTGTATGAAAAATTTTTCGCTTATTGTTACGATGACAAAATGTTTTATTATTATTATTATTATTATTATCTTTTTTATAAACTGAATATAAATAATTTTTTTTTAAAATTTGTTTTATGGAATGTTTCTCTTTTATTTGACTTTCGCCTTGAGCTGACCCTTTTCGAAATTTGCCCCGGTTCGACATGTCTCAATTTTTGGCTTGTCCCGACTTTTCACTAGTGCAGTTTTGATTATTTAACTCACGTTATAGGTCTCAGTTATCAAGAAACCGAAACATATAATGACGCAATGACATTTTTGCAATTTCTACAAGCTTTTCTACATCGGTTCCCTCAATAACCGAAGCAGAATCTACTTTTCTGCCTCGGTTGTAGTAGACCTGTTGCCATAAAGCCTTTTAGGCTTCAGTTTCCCTTACCTGAAGCAACAAATTAATTGGGAGAGTGACATTTGGCCTCGGTTATAATTGAACCGACGCCAAAAATCATTGTTCTACCTCGGTTAAAATTGAACTAAGGCCAAAAATCATTGTTCTACCTCGGTTAAAAATTGAACCGAGGCCATATACCAAGTTAGGGATTCAAAACGTGAATGCAATATTCTTCGTCTACTACAACTCAACATTCGCGTTTTCTCTCCTCTGAACGCACCATCAACCATCCACAGCCATTGTTGTCTAGCCTCCATTCACGCTGTCAGCCACCGTCGAGCCTCCTTCCACGCTGCTGCGATCATTTGTGTTCCACAGTAGCCACTGGTTCGTCCCACGTAGCCACTACGCCAAACTTGGCCTCGGTTATAATTGAACCGACGCCAAAAATCATTGTTTTACCTCGGTTAAAATTGAACCAAGGCCAAAAATCACTGTTCTACCTTGGTTAAAAATTGAACCGAGGCCATATACCAAGTTAGGGATTCAAAACGTGAATGCAATATTCTTCGTCTTCTACAACGCAACATTCGCGTTTTCTCTCCTCTGAACGCGCCGTCAACCGTCCACAGCCATCGTTGTCTAGCCTCCATTCATGCTGTCAGCCACCATCAAGCCTCCTTCCACGCTGCTGCGATCATTTGTGTTCCACAGTAGCCGCTGGTTCGTCCCACGCAGCCACCGCGCTAGCCTTTCCACCAAGCACCACGCTAACCTCCTTGCCAGCCTCCGTTGCGCCACCATTCCTCCCCAAAGAAAGCTTCTCTACTGTCTATTAGTCTCACGTGCCACCGTTGCTCACATTCTGGCAAGCCACCGTAGCGCTCTGTCATGTTCTCCATGCGTGTGGTGGTTAGTTGAAATTCGAAAAATTACGCGATTCCTTTTTTTTTTATTTCGCGTTTTGTATAACTAATTTTGTGATTTGAGTTGTTGTTTTGCGTTTTGTTAGGGTTTTGTTGGGATTTTCTTTGTTTTAATTTTTTTCTCCTATTTTTGATTATTTCTTGTGTTTTTATGGTTGTGTTCTTTATTAGGTATTATTGCATTGTGGTGGGATTGTGTAGCTTTCGGGAACGTGAGTATCGTTGCATCCTCCCATTGTCATTCGCTTCGCTTTTCACGCTCCCATGTTCTTATTTTTGTAATATGAGTCTATAAATTTGTAGTCTATTGAGTATTAGTTTTATTGTATGTATATGTGATTAATTATTTGCTTAAGTTAGTCTCTTATTTTGCAGACATTCAAAAGTATTGTACCAATTATCGCGAAGTCTATAAAGTTTGGTAGGATATAATCTGCCAAATTTATAATTCAGATGTACAATAGTATTGATTAGGATATTGACTTATTGTTACAAGACGCTTTCAAATGTATTTGGATTATGGATGATGTCATGTTTCATAAAATGTATAGTTTTGTTTTCAGTCTAACTAGTCTGGTTTTCTGAAAAAAAAAATATGTAGGTTAAAAAATGTGGGAATAACCAAAAACAAAAAATTTATTTAAAAAGTTAACAGGACATACGGCCTCGGTTCTTATTAGAACCGAGACAGAAATGGGGAGTATATGACTTCGGTTCTCATTAGAACCGAGGTAGAAAGGTGAGTTTCTGCATCGGGTAACATCAGAGGTGAAAAGCTGACCCTTTTTTGTGTCGGCCTTATATGCCTCAGTTATGAAACTGAGGCAAAATAGCAAAAATAACTGTTGTCAAATATCCTTTATGCACTGGTGTTTGGTCCAAGTCAAACCATCTTGACCCTCGTTCCGAGAGAGCCTATTTCAATTTCTTGTTCGAAAAGAGCCCTCTCGACCTTCGACGTAGGTTAGTCCGTCTTGGCCTTCGGTGTGTGTCAACAGCCAATTTCGTCCGGGTAAATAAATTTATTTTCGAAAAAAATAAAAAAAAAGGTTTTTTAGTTAATATTGAAAATAAAAAAAAATGTGAAACAAAATTTTCTTCAAAAATATTTTCAAACATCAACTTTAAAAAAAAAAGAAAAAAGAAAAAAAAAGGAATAAAGAGGGAATAGCCCAATTTGTTATTAATTATCGCACTCCTTCTCATGAGCCCATCAACTCAACCTGCTTTTTACCCTTGTTCCTAGAAGAGAAATTAGTGATATGATTCTAATAATTAGAAGAAATATTTCTTCAAATGGTTATAATCAATATTACTAATTAGGATTGATTTTGTGCTCTA
>Ga0214545_1001517_pt1 | contig 43573 bp, 23 predicted proteins | sample CNSS4metaG_FD_160064 | JGI IMG/M metagenome (GOLD analysis project Ga0214545, IMG submission 160064) | Root nodule microbial communities from cowpea collected in UCLA plant growth center, Los Angeles, California, USA - CNSS4 | ecosystem: Host-associated > Plants > Roots > Nodule | place: USA... | reverse complement strand
TCTAATATTGCATTTGCTATAAATTTGTTAAGCAAGATATAGTTCTTCAACTACAAGAAGAAAATGGTTTGGAGTAAAACATATACTTCGTTACTTTAAGGGTACTACGAATATGAGCTTATTCCATTCAAATGATTCAGATTCAGACTAATGGGTTATGTATATGCATGTTATTTTACATATTTTCACAATGTCACAATGGTTGATCACAAAGAAGATGTTTGTTCACATGTGGTAGCACAATGGTTTCATGAAGGTATATGAAACAAATCATAGTAGCAACATTGTCTAATCATACAAAATTACGAGGAAAGTTGTGAATATGTTTGGTTAAGGTCTATAATTCAACATGTGCAAGAAACTTGTGACTATCCCCGACAAAGATGGAATCAACAGTCATATATAAAGACAATAGTATATTGTTCAATTGAAAGGATGATATAGATATCCAAAAATTCATTCATGTGAAAATATGGCAGGTCTATTTATGAAGTTTTTGCCAAGAAGAACTTTTAAGCAAATGTTCACAAGTTCGGACTCTGTCTTAATGATATAAGTTTACATGAGGGGGAGAAATATAATATATGATGAACAATATTGTATTAAAGAATACAGAATGTACTTTTTTTTCCTTTACTAATTTTTTTTTATCCCAAAGAATTTTTTTCTAAGGTTTTAACGAGACACATTCTTTTATCAATGAACACTCAAGAGGAGTGTTATCTATAAATTAATTCATTATCATTAATATATGTGAGATTAATATATTATCTATAAAATAATCAATTAAGCTATTATTATTGAATTTCTGAAATCTATTAATAATAAAATAATCAATTAAGTAAAGATATAATAAATTATTATTTATACATAATTATTATTTTTTGCTTTTTAAGAAATTTTTATTTATTCAATTTAAAAAAATATTTAAATTAAAAAAACGGTTAAAAAATCAGTAATATAAAAGTAAAACGGTAACTTGAGTAAACGTGAGTAAAAAAATTCAATATCAAAAAGAGAAATACTCTTTATTTATTTCATAGGTAATTTTTTAATTAAAAAATGTTTAAGTTAAAAAAAATCAAATAAAAAAATGATTAAATTTAAATAAATAATCACTTAAAAATAATATCGATAGAAAATTATCCAGATTTTAAAAAATAAAATTGAAAAATAGTGTGGACAAGGGAAAGAAATTCCCTTTGTATATAATAGTTTTTATTTATTTTATTGGTAAGTTTTTAATTAAAAAATGTTTAAGTTAAAAAAAAGTCATTATGAATTAATGAATTAATGATTGTCCATTAATTTGATATATTTACTTATATGATTCATTACTCTTTATGTAAAAATTTGTATTAACTAGTTGATTTGTTCCTTTATGATGAAGTACATGTTGTAAGTATCTATAAATATGATTCTTCTTATCAATAATAATAAACATAAATTTGTTTTCTATTCTCTCATTCTCTATACTTCCTTCTATTTTCTATTTTTCTCTCTTCTCCCTATTATGCTTTATTTCATAACAAATATAAAATTGACTAAATTTATGTAAAGAATCACTTAAAAATAATATTAATAAAATAATTATTTTAATTTAAAAAATATTTAAAAGATAAAAATGGAAAAAAATATTGATAGTTTGAAGTAAAATCCCTTTTATATATCATTAGTGAAAACACAACACATGTGCCAAGCTCAACGCATGTGTGTTTATTTTTTTTAATGTTAAAAATAAACATAAATAATTTTTTATATTTTATTATAAATATTTTATTTATTTTGTAGATAATTTGTTTTATTAAAGATATTTATTTCAGTTTAAAAATAACTAATTTAAAAAAAAATTAAATGAATGAAATAATGAATTCTAATAATTATAAGACATAAAAATATAAAATAATTATTTATTAAATGGTAAAATAGAAAATACAAATGTAAACATCAAAATGGAATATCCCTTCCTATATATATATATATATATATATATATATATATATGTATGTATGTATTCAGGCATGTGTGTTATTTTTTTAATGTTAAAAATAAAAATAAATAAAATTTTAAATTTTATTATAAATATTTTTTATTTATTTTGTAGATAATGTGTTTTATTAAAAATTCTTACTTTAATTTAAAAAATATTAAATGAATATAAAACAGTTAAATATAATAAAACGATTACTTAAAGTTAAACATGGTCAAATAATTGTTTTAATTTAAATAAACAGTTATTTATTAAAAAATAAAATTAAAAATAAAAATGTGATACTAAAATAGGATAATATATATAAATAATATTCATTTTATTATTTTTTATCTATACTGATATATTGGGATGATTGTTTTTTACTGGTACTCACATTTATTTTTTAATTTTACTTTTCTATATATAATAAATAAAAACTATTTAAAATAACAATAATTTATAATTTTTTATTATCACGAATACATGAAAAGCAAGAGTTTTCAATAATAATAATAATAATAATAATAATTTAAACTATAAAAAAGTATAAATATTTATACAAATACTTTTAGAATCTTGTTCAATGTTGAGATAAATGTTACGAACTTTTGATGAAAAAAAAAAAAAAAACTTCAACTCAACCTTTATTAAGGGAATAATTTTGATACAAAATCTTTTTTAGAGAAAATAAGAAGATGGTGAATTTAACTTTTTTTAAAAATTAAAATTAGTTTATTGGGATTACAATTTAACACGGTTACTACTTAGTTTTATCTAAAAGTGTTCCATTTAATTATCCTTTTTCCTTATTTATCGGATATCTATAAAAAAATGTACATATTTTTTTCATTCACGTATGTTTTTCTAGTTTTACTTTTTTATTTTCAACAAAACTATTTATAAAAAGAATTCTTTAAAATATAAACCCAATTAAAAATAATTTTAAAACGTAACTCAAATAAAATTACGTTATAAAATATTAATGTAAATAAATTTAATTAAAAAAATTAAATAATTAGAATATTAATTATAAATTTTAAAAATTAATCTTTTTAAAAATAATTTTAAATCCAAATAAAATTATATATAATTAAATTTGAAATAACTAATATTACTTTAATACATAATAGTTAGGGATGACAAAAATATCTGTGCCCGCGAATATAGATCCGCAACTAATAGTTAATACCCGTGGGTATTTATTATCCGCGGGTAGCGGGTATTTTAATACCCGCTTATAAACGGGTTGGGTACGGGTATCATATTATCCGTACCCGCGGGTACCCGTTACCCGCAAAAAAATTAAAATTAAAATTTAATGTATATTTTATTAAATTTAATTTAATTAAAATTAAAATTATCAGTATATTTTATTATGTCAAATTTAATTATAATTAAAATTTAATGTAATTTAATTTAATTTTATATTTTATTTTTATAATTTTATATTAAACAATTTATAAAATATAAAATTTTTAAATATTTGCGGGTATCGGGTATCCACGAGTACCTGCGGATTTTAAAAATATCCGCAAATATTTATTAAACGAATATCCAACAAGTAAACAGACGGGTAACATGCGAATTTTTTTTTTGACGGGTCGGGTTACGGATATACACGTGCCCGACCCGACCCGAGCCGACCCGTTGCCATCCCTAATAATAATACTCACATATGTCTCTATTAAAACTCTCTTGTCTTACTTGTATCCATTTCAAAAAAATCTATTACAAATTTTAGGAGGATTTTTGTTTTCTCACACCTGATTGATTGACCAAACCTATTGGTAAGAATTTAAAGGCTGCATTAAAACAACTATTGGTAAGAACTTAGAAGAAGTACTCTGAAACATTTGCATCATTCAATTTTTGTAGTTTAATAAAGGAAACTCACTCACTCTCAAGAGGATCTCATCATCACTTTTTCACGTCACATTCCACTAAGAATCAAGTTCCAACGTTACCATTACCAACACACTCACGTTTTTGACTTTTAGCTTCTTCTTTTTTTCTAACATTAACCGTTGGTCCTAACGGTCTCACCCCACTACCACCCCACCACCACTTTTCAAAAACTTACGGCTATAAACGCCGTCTTTTCCCAACGGCTCTAACACACCACTCTACTACATTTACACTTCATTCGTTAAACCATTCAACAATCACTTCTCTCAAACTCAAATTCAAATTCACATTCACATTCATATTCATATTCATGGATTGTTTTTCTTCCCCTTATCATCATCACCACCACCGGTCCCGAACCAAGTCATCGTCGCGTTCGGTTCGCAGAGACGAGAACTCGGTTCCGGTTGAGCCTCTTCGAATTTCCATCGACTGCGTTCAGTCACCGCCGGCCACCACTGCCAATTCTTCGTCACGGTCTCCGCTCTCTCTCCTCCGATCTCCGAAAAGCTCTCTTCCACTCAGGGACCTTCTTCTTCTTTCCCCTTCTTCTGCGCGGAGATCCAAGGCGCGCCTCGATGATGAGGCACCGGAGGCTGCAGGAGTGCGGCGCAGGTACAAGAACCATGCGGCGTCGCCGAGGAGCTCGCGGAGGTGGAGGCGCGAGGAGAAGGAGGGAGGTCCGGTGGAGGAGGCTGTGAAACAGAAGAAGAGGAGGCACAGCGGGAGACACAGGAAGGAGAGGCTCAGCTTGGTGCCTTTTCAACCACCTTCAACTTCATCTCCAAGTATGAATAAATGCAGTGTTACTAATTAATAGGTTTTAAGGTTATAAATGTTAGTTAAGAATACTCATAAATTCTATTTAGCTTATTTAGGTGATTAATCTGATAAATGTTTGATAGTAAAATCTATCTTGTGGTCACACATTCTATTAATGAGTAAGATAACCATATCAACTTTTATTAGATGTGTAAATATGTTTTATACAGATATTTGTTTGATGCATGTAATTTTTCTTTTACTTCATACTAATCATAGGTCAACTTAAAAAAGTAGTTAATATAATTATGATTGAATAAGTATGGAAAGGTTAACTTTCATAAACAAAATTCCTTTTTATCTTTTGTTACTCAACATTTCGGATGAGGAGATAGATGGTGCTGCAGCAGATAGATAGATAGATAAAAGGCAGGAAATATTTCTGGTTCTAGTAGTTCTTAAAGTAAATTCTAATTTACTAAGTTTTGTAAATTTTGTTAAATTTATTTCAATAAATTCGGAGGATAATTTTATTAGATTTGTATTGATTTTTTTTATTTCTGTGATTGGACCTTCTTTAGGAGGAATGAGTAATTTAACTGAATTTTGTGATTCTTTGAGACCAGAACAGATTTTTGCCTTTTTGAAGGTAACATATACATACAGACACACGAAGCTAAATTTTTTGTTACTAAATTTGGTGGTTTGCTAGATTTGTGTAAGAATTTAACTGAGTTTATTTCTTGTTTGTTGCTCTGTTTATTTGATTTCATTTAATGTTATCTATCATGAAGCATAGAATAAATGCATTGATGCGTTTACTTTGGTTTGATGTTTAGAAGCTGATGAAGAGAATGGGGGTGATCTAGATCGTGTTGGGGCGTTTATCACTGATTTGATTATGTGGAGAGATGTTTCGAAATCGACCCTTTGGTTTGGTTTCGGGTGTCTTTGTTTCTTGTCTTCTTGCTTCTCTAAAGGAATCAATGTTAGGTCTGCAGCTTCTGTCTCTGAGTGCTTCTTCTCTTTTTGTGTGTCTCTCTAGTAGAAGAGTCTGACACGTTCCCGTGCTTCCCATTTCAGCATTTTCTCGGCCCTATCGCGATTGGCAATTCTCTTGTTGGGTGTTTCCTTCTTCTCAAACTCAGTTTTCCAAAGGTAACACAAGTTTAGTTTATCATGATGTTGTTTTTCTTTTAAAGCTATCTTGGTTTTGGATTTGGATGTACTTAAGGAATTTGTGTGTGAATGTGTTCAGAAACCAGATTGAGAAAAGGAGTTTTGCCAAGCTGAAAGAAGATGACATTTTACATCTTGCAAAATTGATTCTTCCTGCATTAAATTTTGCAATTTCAAAGACTAGAGAGCTGTTTTCAGGAGAACCGTGCATGACCCTGAGAGTAATCTCTTAAACCAGAATCTTGGTTTCCTGATTGTTTGCAAAATTTCTTTTTGAGCGTTAGTGTTTATTTCATCAGATTGCATTTTAACTTTTTTGTTGCAGGTAGCTCCTTTCCTTCTACTTGGAGCGGAGTATGGTCATCTTATTACAATTTGGAGGCTCTGTGCCATTGGTGAGAACATCATGAACTCAATCATTTTCCGCATTATTATCATGTTTTGTATTATATTTTTGTTCTGATAATCTTACTAACTTGGTGTATACATACATGAGCAGGATTTTTTGTCAGCTTCAGTGTACCAAAGCTTTATTCTTGTTACTCGGCTCAGATAAACCAGAGAGGTATAATTCCAGCCTCTAATTGACAACATTTTAGGCTGATCCAGATTTGTATTTTACACTAATGTTTTGCTATGCAGTTGAGTGCTTGAAATTGCGATTGTTGGACACATGGAATGTTTGTACTCACAAGAAGAAAGTGCTCGCTTCGGTGCTTGTTACCTTCTGGAATCTATCTACAATAAAGACTCGAATCTGCACAGGTAACTCTCCAGTAAGCTACTTTTTTAAGTAATTTTAACTTATTATATCTGTCTAACATATACTATTTCACTGCCTTTTGCAAAAGGATGCATGACTATTTGAGCATCAACAATCTCCAAAATTGCAATGCCTAATGCTAGTCTCATCTAACTTGGAATATAAAAACAGTGTTTACCTGAATACAGACTTTTGCTCCTTACATAATTAAAAAGCCAGTTTCTCTACCGAGTTTTTGTGTTATTCTCTGTTGTATGTCTCTAAAATATACTACTTTTTAATATATTTTAAAAATTAGTGTACATCAGTATATTTTAAAGAAACAAAAGAGAAAAAATAGTTCAGTAAAAAATCCAAACTCCATATTACTTGGTGAAAAGTGACTTCATTCTGCTCAAACTCCGGATGATGTAAAGTGAAAAGTGCATTTGGCAACATTGTACCGAGTTGATTCTTATGATGAAATTTTCTTTGCAGCATTTATATTGCTTGTAATACTCAGATATTTCCGGCAAAATATCACGGAACATGTAGAAGCTGATGAAGTGGCAGAAAAGGAACAGCATCAGGCATTGGTGGTGGTGGCAGAGCCTGAGGAAGTGGAAGCGCGGCATGCACTAGTGGTTGCTGAACAAAAGCGCCAATGCTAGAAACATAGATGGCTCAGTTCTTTGCAGTTTAAAATTAACAAGAAAAACGTGCTTTCAGAATCAGCCAATATGTTCAATATTTGCAATCGGAAGCCGTTAATTGTCCTAGTAGCCTCATAAATAAATCATGTATTCATTCATATTTTGACACTTAGCACGAATGTATACTGCACCCATAAACGGGGCATGCCTTTGTAGCTAGGTGAAAAATAATTAATGTACTTTTTTTTTGCAATAAATTATTCAAGTTAGCGCACAAATGTATTAAATATTAACATTAATAATTCATATATAAGTAAATCTAGTTCGCTGAGATGAGATGTGAAAATGATCGTAAGTGAATTCGGCTCACCACGTGTTTGAGTCGGATTGAATCGAAAAATATTCAGTTTTTTCAAAAGTAGATTGAATTTAACCCGGCTTACTTAATCTACGGGTTAAACGGGTTCGAGCTAGATTGAAGGTGGGCTGGTCCACTTAACCCACCAACATTTTTATACAATTTTTTTTAATAATTATTTATTCACAATTTTGTATTTTTAAATAGTAGAATGTTGCTCAATAATATTTGGATACTTTGAATGTCAAGTTATATATGTTGATACTTTAATATTTAATTATAATCTTTATAATAAATTACTCAAATAATTATCTTATAAACAGTTTTTTCTAAATTAGCATGGCAAAAATGTATAGTTTGATTTTTACTACGATTGTCATCTCATGGGATACTTAAAAATTTATTTAAATATTTGAATACTAAAAAAATAAATAAATAAATAATATTTTTTATGTAAGTTGGTGAGCCAATCCACTTAACCCACCAATCCGTGGTGGATTGAACCGGGTTACAAAATTTCTAGCTAACCATAAAGTGAACCGAGTTTGGTTTACTCATTTTCAACCCGACTCATGGTGAGCTAATCCGTGTGAACTAAGTTGGCTCACTTTGACATGTTTACTGATGTGACGTATAATGAATATACGCAACTGAGTTAGTCAATGTTGAGAAGCTTCATATTTGCTGCATTAAACAAAAACAAAAAATCTGATTAAACATTTGCTGAATCAAACATTCTATTTTTTATCAGTGAGAGCATGCATAAACTCAAGAGTGTATGTAGACTCTTGAAAATTTCGTAGACTTAATTTATAAAATCGACTTGTAAACTCATAAAAATTTACTTCATTCGAAAAGTTGTATAAAGTACCGTACAAATTCGGAATTTTATCACCACAATTTCTATCAACAATTTGGCAATTGGCTTACTTCCATTGATTAGTGTCCCACACTATGAGATCTTCGTAACTTGTAAGAGAGTATGTTTCATGTTAGATGAGAGTTGAAAATTAATTGAATCCAGGCCATTAGAGTCAATCTGGTGGTGCTGTGATGAGGTTTGGGTAGTAGTACTCAGCAAAAAATGATTGCAGCTTTAGCTTCTTTTATTTTTTTACTTTTTCATTCAAATGAGAAAACAATAAACATGTCATTTATTGGAATTTTTTTACTAAAATAACATCACGCTCTCAATAAAGACACTACTTTTATGTGAAAATCAATCAATTAACTTTACTAAGGATAGAACTAAGGTCATTTAGGGATGATGGTACCATATCCAAGGTGTTAACATGATGTCACATTGTAGATAAACAATTATCTTTTAAATGTGGTATTAGCATTTACTCACGTTAACAATTTCAATTTTATAGGAATATAGTATAATGTGAGATACGCACAAATAAATTATGTATATTGTAGTTGTGAACTCACGTCTCTATTCAAAACAATCTAATGTTGTTTTTGTCTTTCATACAACTCTTGATCCGTTTTTCCTTCATGAAAAATGGATTTTTTTCGATATGTTTTATGGGAAAGCGAAAACCTGGTACATTGAACCGAAATACTCTCCCAAAACTGTTAGGCTAGATGTCTTTTCAGATTTGAGATTAAGTACGTTATGTATTGAATATGCATATTATTATTATTTTCATTACAGATAACGTTAATGCAAATATTTAGTTATTAATATTGAGTGGTGGATATAATTTTAATAGATTAGATATTAGTCACAACATATTTAATTGATTAATATTTATAACGACATAATAAATATTAATTTTAATTAATTATATATGATTTGATAAAATATATCAATTTTTTATATTTATATTATTAATTAGGATATAATATTATATTATATTTCCTAAATTGTCCTCAAGTATTACAAAAGTAACATAATATAATAGTTTTGTCTTATTAAGTTTAATTGAGTACGAATTTTATAGTCTAAAACAAGTTTTATGTCGTTAAGTTTATTAATTAAGACATGTTTGTAATGGTGAAAATAATAATTTATTATAGTCTCAAATTATGATGATGAACATATGTGGTATTCTTGAACTGAAAGGTGATAAATATAAGACCTAAAGATTTTTCTCCATTTAGGTTGGATGAACATTGGGAATGCTAGAGGGATTAAATTGTATCTCCATAACGTTCATAAATATTAACATGTCTACAAATCCAAGGTTATGTTGATTAACATAACAACGTGAGGGATTTACAAAATGTTATTGATGAGTAATTTACCAAATTCGATAAATCTTTTGTTCAATTAAGAACTACGTGAACTCTAATCTTTCATTATAAATGGAAATACATAGGAGTAAGGTCAATTCTCGTCGAGTTCACCAAATAAAAATTAAATAATTTCTCAACTAGTTTTTTAGTTAATAACTACGAGATCTTTGATTTTCCATTATAAAAGGGAATATGTATAAGCAAGGTCAATCTTTGTCGGGTTCATCAAATAAAATTAAACAATTTCTAAAATAGTTTGTTTTTAAGAACTACATGACCCTGATTTTTCCTTATGAATGTAAATATGTAGGAGCAAAGTCAATCCTTGTCGAGTTCACCAACTAAAAATTAAATAATTTCTCAAATAAGTTTTTTCGTTAGAAGAACTATGTGATCCTTGATTTTTCATTATGAATGGAAATATGTATGAGTAAGGTCAATCCTTGTCGTGTTCACCAAATAAAAATTAACTAATTTCTCAAATAGTTTTATTTTTTCCTTACGAACTATGTGATCCTTGATTTTTCATTGTGAATGAAAAAACATAAGAACAACGTCAATCCTTGTCAAGTTCACCAAATAAAAATTAAATAATTTCTCAAATATTTTTTTCATTAAAAACTATGTGATCCCCGTTTTTCATTATAAATTGAAATACGTAGGAGCAATGTCAATCCTTGTTGGGTTCACCAAAGAAAATCTAAATAATTTCTCAAATAGCTTTTCTATTAAGAACTATCTGATCCCCAATTTTCTTATTTTCCAATATGAATGGAAATACCTCGGAGCAAGGTCAATCCGTGTCGGGTTCACCAAATAAAAATTAAATAAATTAGGGATAAGGTAGTTCTTAATGAACAAACTATTTGAGAAATTATTTTACTTTTATTTATTGATATCAACAAGGATTTATCTTTGTCATACGTATTTCTATTCATAGTAAAAAAATCAGGGATTACGTAGTTCTTAATGAAAAAACTAAAGGAGAAATTACTTCATTTTTATATAGTGATCCAAACAATTATTGATGTTGGTCCTTTGTATTTCCATTCGTAATGGAAAATTAGGGATCACGTGGTTTTTAATAAAAAAACTATTTGAGACATTCTTTACTTTTTATTTGGTGAACTCGACAAGGATTGACTTTGGTTATACGTTTTTCCATTCATAATGGAAAATCAGGGATCACGTAGTTATTAATGAAAAACTATTTAAGGAACTAATTAATTTTTATTTATTGATCATGACAAGGATTGGCTTTGGTTCTATGTATTTCCATTCACAAAGGAAAATCAAAGATCATGTAGTTCTTAATAAAAACATAATTTGAGGAATTAGAAATTATTTAATTTTTATTTAGTGATCCCGACAAGAATTAACCTTGGTCTTACGTATTTCCAATCAGAATGGAAATACGTATGGGATTGGGCCAGGCAGGTGCTGCTGGAATGGGCTTGAGTGATTGGGTTCAGATTGGTGCATGTTGGGTTAGGGTTGATGGAGATATGTTTGTTGTTTGAAGGTTCTGAATGGTTTTAGCTGTGTGAGACTCGAGGGGGTTAGGTGAGGTATTAATGTGGGGGACAGCTAGTGGACTATGAGGTGGCATAATAGGATTGGTTGGTGGGGAAAGTGACATAAATATGGTAGGTGGGGAAAGTGACATAAATATGGTAGGTGGGGAAGTGAGAGAACTTGTTAAACTCTTTGAAGTGGGGGATTTTTCTTATATGTTCGTAGAAGGTGAGAGAGTGTTCGAGAGTTTGGAGGGTGGGGTTCTTTTGAAAGCTCGTAAGAGCGAGACATGAAAAATGGGGTGTATGCGTGAGGTGGCCGGGAGATATAGTTCGTAAGCGACATTCCTGATGCGGCGGACAATTTGGAAAGCGCCAGAGTAGCGAGGTGCGAGTTTTTGACACAGCCTACGGTAGATTAACTGTTGGCGGTATGGTTGAAGATATACTCAAGCCAATCGTGGACTTCGAAGCTTCTGTCAGTTTGGTGTTGGTTGGCTTGGTCCATCATTCTCTAACGAGTACGATAAAGGTTCTGTTTGAGTTCATGGAGGATGAGTGTGTGTTGTTGAAGGATGTCCGAGATTGTGATTTCTGTGCGTGGTGAGTTGAGCATGTCTATGGTTATTGGGGGGGAACGACCATAGAGAACCTGGAACGGTGAAATGTCAATTGCTGAATGATGAGATGTGTTGTACCATAGCTCAACCAGATGAAGATATTTGTACCAATTGTGCCGGTGTTCACCAGTGAAACACCTAAGGTAAGCTTCTAATCCTTTGTTCAAAACTTTCGTTTGGTCGTCGGTTTGCAAATGATATGATGAACTAAGCTGAAGTGTGGTGCCTTGTGCTTTGAATAGGGCTCTCCAAAAGGTGTTGACAAAGATTGGATCTCGATCTGAAATGATGGTCCTTGGCATGCCATGAAGACGACAGATCTCAACAGAAAATCGTTGTGCAAGGCTTGGGGCAATGTAATGTGTGGGTAAGGCTATGAAGTAGGCGTATTTAGTCAAACGGTCACATATGACCCAGATGGTGGTGTGTTCTGCCAATGAAGGTAAGTGGGTTATGAAATCCATGGATAAATCTTTCTAAACTTGATTCGGGGTTGGGAGAGGTTGTATTAACCCATGCGATTTGTTGGGCATGTACTTGTTGCTTTGGCAAATATGGCATTGCTGGATAAATTTCTTTGCATCACGGGTCCATCCTGGTCAACAGAAGGATACACCAATTTTGGAGAGCATGGGTTTCACCCCTGAATGACCTGCGGTGGGGGAGACATGAAATTCACTGAGGATTCTTTCTCGAAGATTGCTGATTGGTGGGAGAAAGATCTGATTTCGAAAAAACAGGATGCCTTGACGAGTGTAAAACAAACTTGGCAGAGGGTGGTTTTGAGTGCAGGACTGGATGAGATCTTGGTCGGCTGTAGTGGAATAAAACTATTTTAGTTCCTTGAATATGAGGGGTGTAGGAGCCGAGAGGACCATTATCACTGGAGTGTCAACCATGTCTTGGCAAGATAGTGCATCTGCAACGATGTTGTTCTTTCCAGGTTTGTACAAAATTTGAAAGTCATATCCTTGCATTTTTGTTGTCCATTTTTGTTGTTCCGGGGTTTGAATTGTTTGGGTAAGAAAAGTGTTTAAACTTTTCTGATTTGTGTAAATCTTGAAGTGATTTCCCATCAAGTACTCATGCCATTTCTTTACTGCCTATGTTATTGTCTATATTTCTCGGATATAAACTAATGAAGCTTGGAGACGAGGGCACATTTTCTTTCTTAAAAAGGCGAGAGGGTGATCTTCTTGGCTGAGCACAGCGTCGATGGCAACTACAGATGCGTCTGTCTCCACTGTGAAGTGTTGATTGAAGTTTGGAAGCCGTATTATAGGTAGATTTGACATGTGTTATTTAAGTATTGTAAAGGCCTTATGGGCTTCTGGTGTCCATGTAAAACTGCAATGCTATAATAAATTGGTGAGTGGAGCGACAAGTGTAGGGTAGTGGTGAACAAATCGCCTGTAGAACCCGATGAGGTCGAGGAATCTCCGTAATTGCGTGAGTGATCATGGCTCCGGCCAGTTGTTGATGGCTATTACTTTGTCAGGGTCAAGGGAAACTCCTTGAGATGAAATGAGGTGGCCTAAATAAGTGATTTCTGAAGTAGCGAAACTGCATTTAGACAACTTAACACAAAATTCTTAGTTTCTAATAATTTCAAAACAACATGTAAATGAGTGAGATGGTCCTCCAAAGTAGGACTGTAGACTAAGATGTCATAAAAACACTAAAAGAAACTGACATAGATATGGTCGAAGAAGGTCGTTCATGGCTGCTTGAAAAGTAGATGGGGCATTAGACAAACCGAAAGGCATGACTATGAACTCGTAGTGGCCATCTATAGTGCGAAAAGCTATTTTGGTGGCTTGGAGAGTAATGGGGTGATTTTGGTAGGTGAAGACAATGCTAGGGATGGAGAAATCAGCTTTTATTGGCCCCAATGTGCGGAGCCATTCCACTCCGAGTACCACATCAACTCCTTCGATGGGCAAGGGATATAAAGGTATAGTGAATAGGGAATCTTGGATAGAGATATTGACTGACGGACATGAGCCTTGACAATTAATGAAGGCACCATTGCCGACAATGACAAAAAAAGGTGGGGTAGGTTTAATGGGTAAATGGAGATGGTGAGCGATTCTGGGTTGTAAAATATTGTGGGAGCTGTCTGAGTCAACCAGTACTGTAATAGGAAGGTTGTGTATGAGCCTAGTGAATTTAAGGGTTTTTGGAGATGGGTTACCAGAGAGAGCCTGAGGTGATAGATGAAAATGAATGGTGTCTACCAATTCAGGAATGTTGGGGTCAATTGGTGGCGAGTCTATAGGTGGGTCAGTCAGGGATTCAGGGTAGTCCATTAGCAGCAAGAATCGCGCAGTGGAGCATTTATGGCCTGGGGTGAACTTTTCATCACAATTATAGCATAGTCCTTAAGTTCCCTGTTCTTAAAGTTGCGTGGGTATGAGGCATTTGATTGGTAGGTGAGTAGTGGTTGGTTGATGTTGAGGAATGTGGTTATTAGGATTTGGTGGCGGGTGGGTATGGGTAGGGTTATGGGATTAGGGCCGAGGATATTTGGGTTTAGAGTCTTTAATCTTATCCTCTATTAATTTTGCCAACCATATGGCTTGAGATATGGAGTATGGGTGAAGGATGGTAAGTTCCCTTCGAATTTCAGGTTGAAGGCCAGAAATGAAACAGTTTAGGATAGTGTCTGAGGATAACCAATAACACAATTAAATAGTTTCTCAAAGCATGTTTGGTATTCAGGAACTGACCTGTGTTGTTGCAATTTGAAGAGTTTCGATTGGTGGTTCATGTATGAGGAGGGTCCAAAATGAAGTTCAAGTGCGCAGGTGAATGAGTGCCAATCAGTGAGCATATTGTTGTAGTGCATCCATTTGAACCAGCTAAGGGCTTCTCCCTTCATGTGAAATGCCACCCTAGATAGATGTTTCTCTGGGGGTATTTGGTAAAAAGTGAAATATTGGTCTGCTTGAAATAACCAATCTAGTGGATCAGGACCTTCGAAGAAGGCTAGTTGGAGTTTGGGGGACGTATGAGTGGTGGTGGGGGTGGGTTGGTAATAGGTTGTGTAGTCATAGTGGTAGTAGTGTGGAGATGACTATTGAAGGAGTCAGGAATAAAAAGGGATGAACGTAAAGGCTGTGCCTATATGAGGTTGCTGGTAGTTCTTGATAGAATGCAGGGATGAACTATGAAAGGGCGATGGTATGGTTGTTGGGTTGGGAGGAGGGAGTGAGGATACCTGGTATATGAGAAATGAAAGTGAGGAGTGGAGGGACTCGTTTTTGGTTTCTAGGGCAGATTGGCATTGTTCTTGGGTCTCCATCTAGGTTTGGATAGCGGTCAGGCGATCTTGGATGGCATTGAGGATGTCCTCTAGGGTGAGCTAACAAAATAAACATATATATATGGCACAAATATACCAATCACACAATCACCAAAGGAATTTCATCCTTTGATATCACATCACATGGCCACCACCATGTTATTCGTGTTCTACATCTTCTAGTGAGTACCTCAAGGTGTCTTGCTGCCACACCTATCGACCACAACCGATAGAGCACGTGCGGGTAACCATGCTACGGATCATATACCGTAACGCCAGGTGGAGTTCCCATATACGAACATAATTCGTAACGTCCCAAGACTACCAAACTCGTCAGTCAACTACTGAGGAGGGCAATCTATCTGGACCCATCCGTACTGGCCACAACCAACACACTCACACCGGCAACACTCGACAACCCGAGCTCAACTCAAGGGTTCCTCGTGTTCATCCGCCATCCCGAGCTCAACTCGAGGGATGCCATTCCGAGCTCAACTCGAGGAATGCCATGTGTTTAACCCCTATCCCGAGCTCAACTCAAGGAATACCAGCAAGCCGACCTTTAAGATATCCTATAAGCCTTATAGATCACGCATATCATAGCAAGCATAATACCAATCTGTTGCAGCAAAATCGCCTGATGTGGGACACGTACCGCCAGGCGCTGCCGCTTCCAAATCGCTTGAAGGGGGACACGTACCGCCAAGCGCTGAGCGCCTTAGTCTTCACTGCCACTACAACTATCGCCAGGCGGGACTTCCTTTGTCCCGCCAAGCGCCACGTGCCTTAGTATTTTCTAAACTGCAGACTCCGCCTGGCACATCCCTCCTTACCGCTAGGCGCCACCGTGATCCAGAACCCCCTGTTTCTACGTTGTCGCTTGGGGAGTAGATCACCAACGCCAGGCGCTACACCAGTACTTGCACAGTACTGGTTTTAGTTCAGGTTCAAGCACATTTCACACCGGTTGCTCTCATTCTAGAGTACCCCTAATGAAAAGCATTGCCATCTATAATGTTCCAGGCCTTATAGCACCTCACATGTACATTCATTCCCTAGTCATATAGACCATCCCAAGCATGCTCAAACAAAATATAAGCAGCAACACTCTAACAATTTTAAGCACATGATCTTATGCACCAATGCAATTTAATATTGACACCCATGCCTTCACCAAACCAATTCTCCATATATGACTAACAAATTGATAGAGACTTACCACATAACCCAATCATGCTTCATTAGAAGTTACTAGGAATTGTCAAGAGGTTATTCATGCATTTTAAAGACTCCAAAATCAGCAATATTGAGTAACGTATATCTCTAGCTACTGACCTCTAAATCAAATATCCACCATTCAAAGTGAAGAACCACATGTTATAGACCACCTGTCAAAATTTCACCTAAATTGGACGGTTAACGAATTGGGAAATGCAGTTTTACGAAAACTGAAAAATGGTGGCGCCTAGCACCCAGAAGTGAGGAAAGTGGCGCCTGGCGGGACTAAACTACCGCCCGACGGTTCCTGTTGTGCGAAAAGTATGAAAAAAAACGTTTTTCGTGAATCAGAACACCATGTAACTCTGGTATGGCGCCTGGCGGCCAAATGGGTGCCGCCAGGCGGTTCCTGCACCTGCGAACCTTACCCCCTTCACAACAACTCTGATTTCTATCAATTTCTGACTCCATAGGATATGATCCCAATTATTGGGATTATGGTTCATCCCTAACACTTCCCATTCACGAATTCATTCACATTTCCCCTTAGATTGCTGCCACTATAGAAATTCCTAATTCATCAACCCTAAGATAATATTCCTATTGTTTCATCCAATTTAGCCATCAACTAAATAAATTTCAATGATGTTTGACATCCAATCACCCCTAAACCATTAAAATTGGCTTTCCCTCCGATTAGAGTCATCCCACAACACTCAGAACACCAAAATCGAACCAAAATTTGGTTCGCGTCACCTGACAATTCAAACACCTCCGCCAGGCCCTTCATCAGAGAACCCAAAAATGGGTTACAGGTTTGCGTCGCCTGGCGGTACAGGCTTCACCGCTGGTTCCACAAAGGAACCCAGAAACACACCAGTGCTATGAGCCCCCTAGCGGCTATGGATAGCCCGCTAGGCGGTTTCTGGAAATTTTCTAGAAATTCGAATTTTAACAGACAACAAAGGTTCATGGAAATCAAACACATGCATATATCATACAATTCATGCATTAGCATAAAATTTAACGTGAATAACTTCCCTAGCCTGGTTTCCTTAGCTTATTTTGAAATTGTTGTGAGTTCCCCCTTGATCACCAATGCTCTTCCTTTGACTCTGTCTCAATGCAACTCCTTTCCTCACTCAATCCTCATTAAACTCTCCATTTTTGTACTCCTCTCCCTATACAACAATAACAAATGCAGTCATCTCCCTATACAGCAATAACAAATGCAGAAAACCTTTCCTCTCACCTAAATTTTCCCTTATAATAGTGCCTTAATGATGGATTAATGTTCTAAAACGAAAATGACATTAAAAGTGATATACATGTCATTCAAAGTCCATCATTAGTTGTTTTTCCAGCCTCTTAGGCTGCCTTCATGTGGCTGCTAGGGTTCCCAACCCTTCTCCTCTTTGCCAAAAATAAGTTTAGTAAAAAGAAAGCTTAGTTTGAGTTAAACAAGGTTTGAACCCCTAACCATGCCCTTGTCAAACCAATACACAACCTTTTAACCAATTCATGTTTCATGAAAATTAATATAATTCTATGATTATATTATCACTCAACATGATCAAGTATATTAATAAAAATAATAATAATTAAATAACACACAAATGACATACATAAGACTTATACTTAAGTCCTCTTATATGATAAAGTACTCTCAACCACTTGAGCTAATACTTTTCCATGACATACATGTCAGTATTAAATGCCATAAAGGCTCCCACTACCAGCCTTTATTAATTATTTATTTATTTAATTAATTAAATTCCACAAGTCTTACAGTCAGTCTTGCTAAAATATTCTAAATTTCGATTAAACAATAATCATTTTACCATCTAAAAAATAAAAAATAGAATAAAAAAAGGAGTAAACTCTTAATAAGAACAATTAAAGTTAGGGTTAAATATGTTTTTAGTTCCTTAACTTTCGTTCAATTTTGGAATTAGTTCATTTTGCAACTTTGGATCAATTTAGTCATTCATCTTCCGAAATACGTGAATTTAGTCATTGTAATAAACATCTCTTAAGTTTATTTGACATTTCAAGTGTGTTTCAATACATAGCATACAAAGAAAACTAAACACTAAACCTTCATTTTTCAATCATTGTGGCGAGTCTCTTTGTGCAATTGAAGACTTTAGTTAGTCTTGCTAAAATATTCTAAATTTCGATTAAACAAGAATCATTTTACCATCTGAAAAATAAAAAATAAAATAAAATAAGCAGTAAAATCTTAATAAGAACAATTAAAGTTAGGGTTAAATATGTTTTTAGTCCCTTAACTTTTATTCAATTTTGGAATTAGTTCATTTTGAAACTTTAGACCAATTTAGTCCTTCATCTTCCGAAATACATGAATTTAATCCTTCTAATAAACATTTGTTAAGTTTATTTGACATTTCACACATAAAAGTTCACACAAACATAGATATCAAGTCTCTATTTATAGAGTTTTGAAAACACAATTTAAAAAGATTAAATGTTATATTTCATCGGTTAAATGAAGCTCTCAATCAAGCATTGTAACAAAATTTTGAAAAATAGTTACATCAGCTCTTTTATATAATTGATTCTTACATACTTACGCGTCATTAACTAATCAAAACTAATTTAATCGATCATAAAATATCTTAATTGATTGAAACAATCAGAGTTTGAAAAACACTTAAAACACTCTAGATCAATCAATTATCACACTAGGTAGTCGATTATTTTGTTTTGAAATGTCTCAAGGATAGATCAACCGATTACAGATAAAAATAATTGACTAAAAATGTTAAAAAGTGCTTTTTGTTTAACTATGTAAAAATATTTTATCTTTTAATAATAGGTTGTGTGCTTAATTAAAAGTTACAATGAATACCTAGTGCGAAAAACCCAATCGTAAAAAAAAACTAAACTCTAAAACTTGAAGTTCATCATTAACACCTTAAAATATAATCAAAACATGTTCATCTCTCTTGGAATTTTGAAGATTTTCTTCAAGATCAATACATAACATACAAAGAAAACTAAACACTAAATCTTCATTTTTCAATCATTGTGGTGAGTCTCTTTGTGTAATTGAAGACTTTAGTCGGTCTCGCTAAAATATTCTAAATTTCGATTAAACAAGAATCATTTTACCATCTGAAAAATAAAAAATAGAATAAAAAAAAAGTAAAATTTTAATAAGAACAATTAAAGTTAGGGTTAAATATGTTTTTAGTCCCTTAACTTTTATTCAATTTTGGAATTAGTCCATTTTGAAACTTTGGACCAATTTAATCCTTCATCTTTCGAAATACGTGAATTTAATCCTTTTAATAAATATTTGTTAAGTTTATTTGACATTTCAAGTGTATTTCATAATAGTATTTGACTTAACATTAAAGCAAAAATGTGTCAAACAATATAAAAAACCCAAATACAATCCTGAAATGCATACGAAACATCAAATAAATCTAACATAATTTTATTAAAAAGACTTAATCCACGTATTTTAAAAAATGAAAGACTAAATTGGTCCAAAATTTCAAAATTGACTAATTTCAAAATTTACTGAAAACTAAGGAAAAAACATATTTAACCTTAACCTTAAAGTTAAACCTAAATCTACTTAAAGACAACGTAAAGAAAATAATATGTACCTAAACCGAACCAAATTAAGATCAATATCAATATTTGATATTTATGAGGATTGAGCAAAGGCCTGAAGAAATTTTAAAATCCCTTAAATAAACACGATTCCTTTTGTTTTTAAAGTTTCATTTAATTATTATTACATTACTTTAAATTATCTTTACCTCGTATTTTTCCCTTTTTTTTTATGATTATAACATGCTTCTTATTTTGTTTCTAGATGTGATAACTTATTTAATTTAGTTATGATTAATAATTTGTATCAATCGTAATGCTTTTATGTACATTTACTTTTATGCTGATTGTTATATCAATTTAAATTTATTATTTCAAGCAATATAACTATATCAATTAGTTAAAAGTAAACATAATTAACTTATATGTAGTTATTTTCAGAACAAATTCTTTTAATTTATTTGCAAAATCTTAGTTTTACTTCTACTTAAATTTTATTTTATGATGGAATTTATTTTTATTTTTTATTTCAAATTTACTTTATAATTTAAAAATTATTTATAAAATAAGTCATTATCTCCCTCCTAAAATTATCTTAGCAAATAATGAAGTTCCTAAGTTTCTCTCACTTTTTCTACATACAGAAATCTCTTTCCATTTTGATTTTAAAATCTTAGTGGAAAAACAGAAAGTTTAGGAAGGTGGAGTAGACTTTCCCTCCTACACTACACATTAGTAAACTCTTCTTGGCTAGTTTTTCTCCACACGTTTCATTCTTCCGTTTGCATTCTCTTGTGGCAAATGGCGACGGAAATTGAATCGGCATTGATATTTCTGGGAACGGGAAGTTCGGGATCGGTTCCCTCCATGAGTTGCCTCATTGAACCTTCAGATCCTCCGTGTTCTGTTTGCACTCAATCCCTTTCTCTCCCACCTCAATCCAACCCTAACTACAGGTACCATTTTGTTTACACTTCATCAATCATTGTAAGTTTGTTGAGTTTACCGTAAATTCTAAGTTATCTCAACCTTGGTAGACGGAGTAGAACTTTTTACTTTAGCAATTCGTAGAAATTAAGCTCAATTCCATAATTGAATCGTGCTCTTTCATTGTTTGTATTATGGACTTGGCTTTGCAGGTGCAATACCTCTCTGTTAATCAAATATTACTCTCAAACCGATGCCACTCACAAATATATATTGATTGATGCTGGCAAGACCTTCAGGGAGTCTGTACTTAGGTGGTTTGTTTTCCATCGCATTCCCAGAGTAGATTCTGTCAGTCGCTCAACTTCCTTTCTTTGTTTACTATGCTTGTTTTTGGTTAAACTTTCTAAATATTTGATTCAATATGAATCTAACTTTGTATGTGTTCAGTCAGGTGTCTTATTTTGTTCCAGATGGAGCTTTTTTTTGGTGTTTGTTACCTAGTGTAATACATTAGTTAACTCTTGCTTGAATTGTAGATTGTTTTGACTCATGACCATGCTGATGCAACCCTTGGATTGGATGATATTCGTGCTGTGCAGCCATTTAGTCCCACAAATGATATTGATCCCACCCCAGTTTACTTAACTCAACGCTCAATGGAGAGGTAAACTAGTAACTTTCTCTGTGATGTATATTAGAATAAAATATAATTAGATATAATATATAATCAGTTATTTAGTTTCCAGACATTATATATATTATATATAGTGACTTATTTAGTTTCTAGATATTATAGATAATAAGTTATTTTGTTTCTTTTTCTATTCGGTCTGTTAGTGTGTTTGTTATTATACATAGATTTCACCTTTTCTACCTTTCTTTCATTAATATGGTATCAATAGTGATTTTTCCGCATTTACTCTCATAACTTTTTTGGTTTTTTCCCTGGATACCATGGATGAATCTATTCTTTTTTGCATTCACTCTTCCGATAATCCTGACTTATGATATGATCTCGAGGGGTCAATGTAATTTTGAGTTTTCTTTGTAGTTAACCATGGAAAAAAATTATCCATATAAAGAAAGTTAAAGGCAATATTAGTGGGAGTTAATTACTAATGGATATTAAAGATGAGAAATAATGATCCATGTCAGTCTCATCTTATTATGCAAGCAAAGTTAGGATCAATTTGGGAATCTTTGATTCAACCAAAACCTACTCATACGTGTACCTGCAACTACATCCAACTGTGGTGTGCCTATGAACAAATGGAGTATGTTTTGCACTTTCTCGTGGGTCTTAATGAAGCTTATTCTTCGATCAGAGGTCAAATTCTTTCAATGGATCCTTTTCCCTTTATCACCAAGACATTTTCTTTGGTTATTCAAGAAGAGAACCAAAAGGACATTCGTAGTCAGCCAAAAGTGAATCTTCCCATGCTTTCACAATCAAGAATGGTTTTTATTTTATGAACAAGAATGGTAGACCGGTGTGTGCTCACTATGGGATCACCGGTCATAGCAAAAATCAGTGCTATAGGTTGGTTGATTATCCACCACCCAACTACAAAAGTTAGCATTCGTTTATCAAGATTCTAGTTAGACCGTCTCTTAGGACACTAGAAAGGATTCTTCCTTTTTTCAACTTACAACACAACAATACAACAATTGTTGAATCTCCTCCAAGGTCAAACACCAAATCTCACATAGTCAATTGCTCATAGTGGTATGATTATGTCTACTCTCAAGGCTAAACCTTTTCCAATTTTTTCTGCCATTTCTATTAATCATTCGGTTAAAGGTAGTTGGATCATTGATTCAGGTGTTAGTACTCATGTAACTCATTCTTTGTCATATTTTCAATCTTACACATACTTCAGTACTTGAAGTCCACTTTGTGTCAAGGTCTCTTTTTCTCAAATTTCATTTCATGTTTTAGCATATGCTGATGTAGACTGAGGCAAATATTTAGATACTAGAGAAAATCAACTATTGGATTTTGTGTTCTTTTGGTGATTCTCTAATTTTCCAGAATTTTGTCAAATAATGTACGTCCAAGTCTTTAGTAGAACCAAAATATCGTGCTTTATCTTCAGTAGCTAGTGATGTATTTTAGCTTCAAAGATTACTCAAACATCTTTTAAGTTTCAATAGACACAACTATGCTCTTTTGTGATAACAAATCTGTTATGCACCTTGTTTCTAATCCTTCTCATCATGAGAGGTCTAAACATATAGATATTCACTATCAATTTCTTCAGGTACTTGTTAAAAAGCAACTCATGACTCTCATTCATGTTAGAATCGAGCATTAAATAGTTGATATGTTCACAAAGGCCTTCTTGCTATTGCCTTCAACCATTTCATTGGGAAATTGGGAATCATCAACATTTATTCTCCAATTTGAGGGGGATATTACAATAAAATATAGTTAGATGTTGTATATATTATATATGATCAAATATTTAGTTTTTAGGTATTTTAAATAGGATTAAATATGTTTTTAGTCCTTAAACTTGGATGCAAAATTGGAATTGGTCCATGTCCTAAACTTTGGTCCTCAAACATTAGAAATGAATAGATATATCCTTCTAGCCCAACTGTGTTAACATGTTAAACAACATTTCAGGTTGGCGTTTGAGCTGTTTACACCATTTGATACGTTTTGTTAAGAAGTAAACTTTAAACCTAACTCAACCCTATAAAACCGACTTGTAAGGTGAGGTTTACACCCACTTATATACTATAAACTTGTCTTATTTCTAGTCGATGTGAGATCTCCAACACGTTCCAACTCAAATGCAATCCAAGAACACTATTTAACACGTAAAAGAATGTTAACGTCTTGTGTTAAAAGGATTATATCCATTTACTTTTGAAGTTTGGAGATCAAAATGTATCAAAGATTGGGACAGGGACGACTTCCAATTTCACGTCTAAGTTTAGCGACTAAAAACATATTTAGCTCTTACAAATGTTATATATAATAAGATATTTAGTTTCTAGATATTATAGATATTATGTATAATCCATTATTTTGTTTCCTGCCCGTTAGTATGTTTGCTATTGTATATAACTTTTACTTTTCTATAAATGATAAATTTGATTCAATGAATTATTTTATACCTTTCCTTTTTAATAATGTGAGCTGGTCAAATATCCTAGGTTTGTGAGAAAATTGGCTTACTAAAATCCCAAGTGGGAACATTGGTGGCATGAAATTATATTTTGCTTTACACTTGAGAAAGTAGGAGCTCTAAGGAAGCACTCACACCCGATAAGCTTTTAGTTTTGTTACAGAATATTGATAGACACAGTTTTTGCTTTGAAAATATTTCTGATTGCAGTACAAGTCTTATGTCAGCATTATTCATCTTTCACTTGATTTTGTGGATGCATTTTTTTCTAGATAGTTGATTTCTTGTTTGCACATTTGCAACAGAATGGAAAAGGTCTTTCCTTATTTGGTTCGGAAAAAACAGAAAGAAGGGCAAGAAATACGAAGGGTGGCCCAGTTTTGCTGGAACATAGTTGCTGAAGATTGTAACCAACCTTTTTTTGCATCAGGCTTAAAATTGATTCCTTTGCCAGTTAATCACAGCGAACTTTGTCATTGATGGTAGGAATGCAATAGCACTTTTAAATTACATGGACTTATGGACTACATTTCTGGATTTAGGTAATGCATGGAGAGGATTATATCTGTCTGGGTTTCCTTTTTGGTAATAAAGATAGGGTGGCTTATATTTCTGATGTTTCACGGATTCCAGCTAGTACCGAGTATGGTGAGTTTTGATGTCATTTCTTCCTCCTTGGTCATATGTGCTACTTCATTAGTGCTATCTCTCATAAACATCACTTGGTATATAGGTCATTTTATGCTATTACATTAGTCTCACTTTTCCAATATAAAAAAAAATAAAATCATTTCTTCTTTTCTTCTCTCTGAACAAACTTTAAATTTGGATCATTCATGTGCAATAAGATGAGTTATTATCTTTCTGTTAATTAGTTTCAAATGAGAAGCTAAGAACATTTCCAACTGTCCTTTAAAGACTTCTGATAAATACTTTAATTCGTATTCTTTTATGATGATTATTCCCCCGCTATTCGTTGATAAGGAAGCTTCTGCTCTCCTTCATTGAGGAACTTAATGTTCTCTGTATCACCAACTACTTCTACCTTCTATACTCAATGTTCTCCATTAGAGGGAAAGTTTGATATTAACGACAAAGTTAAAGAAAATACCAAACTAGTGTCAAGAAAGTATTTCAATATGATTTAGATCTCATCAAAGGTCAGCTAGAATTGAGTTTCCTGACCTAAAATATTAACCTCGATGTCTTTATCATGGTATATCATCCAGAAGAAGCAGTAAGTTCATGAATTTGTAGCCTTGTCTCTTCATTGAAACAATAGGAAGACAGCTGAGACATCTAGAAGCTTTTGAAATATTCATACATCATTATAAAACCCTATGCAGATGTATGCTTTCTGACAGCAAAAATGTCATTTTTCTACAGTCATTTCAAAAAATGGGGCTGGACAGTTGGATCTTCTTATTTTGGATTCATTGAAAAAGGTCAGAGCTTGCGTTTTCAATTGTTGTTGATCTCTCATTTTGTCTGTGTTTGTAGTGTAAACACTGTTCTACAAAAAATTTACCTGTCTTTTCTCCTAGAGCAAACTTTTCCATTGATTTTCTAATATAAGACAAGCAAACTAGTATAATAACTTGATCTATGAAGAACATTAATATATTACTAAACACATTTACTGGACTAAATAAATGCATTGAAATTTGTGATCGCATGAGGATCTCCGTAATTTTAAAATAGAACCCTGTTTCTATCTATTGTGAATTTTTTCAGTGACAAAATCTACTGGATGTAACAATGAAAATTTTGGTAAAAAAGTGTTTTAGTACTTGTACCTTTGGACAAACTTGATTTTGATCCTTATCATCGCTGTAATCACCTTTAGATTCATGGAGGGAAAATGCTTTAAGAGAGAAATGCAAAGAAATAGAACTCTTGTTTGAAGCACATGAATACCAAAGTGTTAAAACTGGAATGGGATTTGCTAAGAGAGAAGGAAGAACAAATGAAAGAATGAATTGTATTATTCAAGAATGAAATAATGGGTACATGATAAGCACCAAGGACTTGGGAAGCCACCCTTATAAGCTATATAATATGGGATTAGAATCAAACACTTAAATATCCTCTCAAAATTATATTGATCGATACGAGACCTAGGCATCCAATAGTACCTAAGTTCCTATCGTGTTATCATTTGCGAACAAGTGTTTTTGTGGTTTTTAGTTTACAACACTTTGGCTTTTGGTTTACAAGACTTTGTTCAACTTTCTTGTTGGTCAAAACCCTCTACCAGCCCATTGGTACTCCTTTTAAAGACACCGATTACCAACACTGCACAAGTCCATTGACTGAATGCTCCTCGTGTAAGTTTAATCTCCTACTTCAGTTATTCTCTACTACACACTACCACCAGAATTATTATCATCACCTGTCTAAACGCAATGCTGGCTGTGTGAGGTTTCTTCCTCCTAGAATATACTCTTCACATTGTGGACCAAATTTGGCCTGGATCAAGCAACTTATTCCTCACATCTGATTCTATGGGTCCACCAACTTGCTAGTTCCTTTTTGACAAATAATGTTAGGATTTCCTTTTCTGTAATTTTCTCAACAATGCTCATCTGGTTGACTTCATTTGAACTTGTTTTTTGTGGTTCATATTTTAATGTTCGCAAGTAAGCTTGATTGTTTTGCTTCACCTTATTTGATGGATTGTACTGTCTTGCATTTTCTGATACATATTTTTCAATTTCATTTTTCAGTTTTTTATTTGTTTATTTTCTCAAAAATAATGGTGTCCTTCTTGATATTTCCTCTTTGTTACTACAGACTGGATCACACAATGTTCACTTTTGCCTTCCACAGGTTAGTTTGGCTTTTTAAAAGAAAATTATGTTTAGACTTGTTATTATTGAGAAGTCTCACATCTTCTGTCTCAATTTTTGGAGGATCACTGATATATTTGATGGACACCTATTATCAATTGATTTTAAGATGAAATCTAACATGGTATTGGAATATATAACTCATCTTGCTAATTGTTAGATTTGATAGGCTCGCCTGTTTTGGCAGACATGTGGAAGGGGGTGTTGGGATGTCTTACATCGCCTACCTCAAATTCCTGGAGTGTGGCTCATTTTGTTGGGAAATTTTACTTAATGCTAATCAAGGGTGTCAAAGAGCGTTAATCTAACTCAAACTAAACCCGACTCCCTTTTTGATGTGCTAGATATTTTGTAACTTGGTTCAACCATGGGTTGGTGGGTTAAATGTATTGGCTCATTGAAGCATATTTTGCTCTCTTAACTTGTTTCATATATTTATTATAGTACAATCAATTTGGATTGGCTCGACTCACCTGTTTATAGCATTACAATCAGGATGTTCATTTATTTCACGAAACATTAACCATTAGAAAGTGATAATATAAATATAGTAAGTAAAAATCAAAGTGTTAATTTATATAATTGGACAAACAAATAAATTAAGCATCTAATTCATTCAAATGCTATTGAAAAACATTTTAGTCTTAAAAAAGCAAGGTGTCAACCTACATAACTAAAAGTGGTAAATAATCATAATGAAAAAATGATGAAAACAATTATAGAGTTATTGGTAGGTCATGTTTCAATCCATCTCGAACTTGACTCAAACTCAAACTCGTTTAACCATCAAATTAAAGTTAAGTTCAATTTAGCTCACATATAAATTTCCAACTCAATCTAGTTTAAACCTAGAGTGAGTCGGTTTGGCACACGAGTTTGAGATCATTTTGACAAATGCCAATTAGTTAAGTTGAAATTTGACAATTATGTCCCCTATGGAGAAATGTCATTGTTTGTAATTTTACAGGCCCTTGAAACTGTGAAGAGGTTGTGTCCAAAGCAAACCTTATTGATAGGAATGACTCACGAGTTTGATTACTACAAGGACAATGAGTTTTTAATGGAGTGGTCCAAAAGGTAGTGTACTTCTTCCCATTTGTCAAAATTGCAAAAGAAACTAATAAAAATGTAACTACTGATATTTTGATTCATAACACTCATCAACAATACCATGGGAATATCGTCTAACTATTTACCTCCGTTGTTTGTACTTGGTGGTTGTATGTTATGGACACTAGCATATTTCACTATTGATTGTTCTATAATTGTGCTTAGGGAAGGACTACCGGTGCAACTTGCTCATGATGGCTTGAGAATGCCCATAAACTTATAGTAAGGTAATACTCATGAACTTGAATCTAAGTCTCAAAAAGTAGCATTGATAAATATGTTGAAAATTCAAAGCTTAAAAGTTTGTTACTAGCTATATAAGCAAGTCTGTCTGTCATATTGTTTTCTGTAAAACACATTCTGTCAAGTATACAATTCTTTCAGATAGTGATGGTTAACATGTTATTAGATCTTCTTGAGAATTTGTGAGAATTGTGACTTGTGAGTGATTCTTCACTGTTTTTCACCATTACATATGTGTGTGTCTTGGGAGATTAATAATGTGCGTAGAAGAAGAGTCTTGTGAGATCGCATAGTGTAAAGAAAGTCGTATAAAGCAATATTGTTCTCGGATCCTTACCTGTTTTTTTTATGGGAAGTTATTTGACTTTTAATTAAGATTTGTTTAAAGTGATATATCATTGATAACTTCTATTTTAAACTTCCCTATTCTCCTTAAACAAGCTCAACTTTTTCCATACTTAGTTATAGAAATGTACTCCCTCTTTACCATAATGACCGTAGTCTTAGTCATCTAAAAATAGAAAAATTCTAAATTGACAGATATCTTCCGTTCAAACGTTAATTTGTTTCTTCCCAATTTTTCTTCAAATCAATTACTTTGTCTTTAGTCAAAGAATACATTTATAGAAAAAGTGAAACTATGTTAGTTAAACTATTTTAAAAAGTGGCGTATTTATTATTCTTCTTTGTATGTGTGAAAGAATCTAAAATTACTGTCATATATATTGGAGGAAGCAAAGAGAAATGTGTCCTCCCCCAAATACCTTTTCCAATGGATATTATTTGTATTTCAATGAAAATTGATTCCCGTATTAATTTTTTAAAGATTATATTGTGCCTGTACCATATCAAAGAATGGATGTTTTAGTTTTTGTACAGTGGAATGGACGATGAACTGTTGTGATGGATTTCCTATTTTTCTAAAATTTTGGTGAAATTGTATAGAAGAATGAAATATTCGGTAGGCCGAAAACAAATAACGAATAATTTATATATTATAACTTATTAACGAAAATGAGATATTGCTATAATTACTATATCATTAGGGATGTCAAACAAATCTATACTTATAGGTATTTGCGAATAAAAAACTCCACAACGGGTAGGAAATATATATTGTATATAGGGATGGCAACGGGTCGGACACGGATAATATGATATTCGTACTCGACCCGCTAAAAAAAAATCCGTCCGTTATCTGCCCGTTTACCCGTCGGGTATCCGCTTAAAAAATATCCGCGGATATTTTTAAAACCTGCGGGTACCCGTGGATATCCGATACTCGCAAATATTTAAAAAAATATGAATTTTATAAATTTTTTAATATAAAATTATAAAAATAAAATATAAATTAAATTAAATTATAATTATAATTAAATTTAACATAATAAAATATACTGTTACTTCTAATTTTAATTAAATTTAACTTAATAAAATATAAATTAAATATTAATTTTAATTTTTTGCGGGTAACGAGTACCCGCGGGTACGGATAGTATGATACCCGTATCCGACTCGTTTATAACCGGGTATTAAAATACCCGTTACCCGCTACCCGCGGGTAGTAACTATCTGTCGCGGATTTTATCCGCGAATATCTGCGGGCACGAATATTTTTGCCATCCCTAATTGTATATGGATATTTACGGGTAATGGGTACGGATATTTTTAATACTCACATGTTAACGGGGGCGAGTACGAATATCATGTATCTGTATCTGTGGATATCCGTAGCCGCTGTACTCTAATTTAAATTAAATAAAAAATAAAAAAGAAACATGATTAAAATATTAACATATTAATTTTCAATGAATTATTTTTTTATCCATTAGTTAAAAAAAATCATTTCTTTGTAAATTGTCATTCAACATTGTTTAAATGGATTATTTGGATTTTATTTAAAATTTATGAATGTTATCTACTGTATTTTATTTGAATTTACGATTAAAATATGTTGTTAAATATTTATTTTTATTTTTTTGTAAATATTCGTGGATATTTGTGAATATTAAAAAAGTATACGAGTATCCGTATAACGGATATCCGACGAATATGAGTACGGGACATATATTTATCTAAGGTAAGGCATGGGGAGCTACTACCCGTATTTTATTTGTCCCGTTGACATCCTAATCATCATAAATTTGATAGAAGAAATTATAATTATTCATTGAAAAATTAGATGTTATTAAGATAATTTAAAATAGTAGAATAAGTTGAAAAAAAATAATCTTAATAATAATGTTATTTAATCTGTATATAAACATGTGAATCTTGATGGCAGAGGCGTTTCAATTTCATTGTCAATCTTTGTAGTGTGAGATCAACGGTAAGGGAACAGTTGATAATTACTTTCAATTTAACATTTATGAGTTTATATGACAATAATAAGTTGAATGTGTTTAGAATTTAGGATTTAAGTATTCATTATATTTATCATTAGAACAAAATAAATCTAATGAATACAATCACAATAAAATAAATCTATTAAAGTAAAATGAATTGAAACAATGAAGATTGTAAATGTCTAATTTGACAAAATAATAAATTGATTAGCTTTTATTTTAAATAGATTAAGGTAATTAAAAATCACTTTAAATTTTCTAATGGTGTGTTTAGATGACACAATTTAAAAGAGTAATTCTTTTATTTAAAAAATTTGAAATTCTTCTAAGGAGAATGTGATGTTTGGACGAGAAAATTAAAAAGAAATTGAAATTAGAAAATTATAAGAAGGTATTTCAAATGATTAAAGTAGTAAAATTTGAAATTCATTCCAAAAAGAAAAAAATTGAAATTTTCAAGTTGTAAAATTGCTTATTGCTTAGAACAAAAGAAGTTCACAAATACAAAAAGTCGAGTCGAATTGGGCCAAAGGTTGAGCATCGAGTCGAAGGTCGGATTGAGTTGGCTCGGGTCAAAGGTCGAAGCTGGTCTAAGGTCGAGTTGAGCTGGTTATGGACAAAAGATCGAGTCGAGTTAGGTCCAAACCAAAAGTCAGATCAATTTGATTTGGTTAAGTTTGAACAGATTCAGATTGTATCAGTGTTAAATCGATTCAAATCAGGTCGAACCATATGAAATTGAACCAAGTTAAATTAAACTTAAATGTAGAGTTGAGTTTAGCATAAAATAAAAATGTCAAATATTTCAACTAATTTATCCAAATTAATTATTAGATATTTTAATTTTTTAAAATTATTAAAATCTCTGATCCAAAAACACAAGATAATAGAAATTTTCCGTGTTCATCATGAGCACAACAGGATTCGAGTTCCATTTTTATTTGTCATAAATAGGTTTAATCGTATTTTTGGTTTTTCAAGTATCAGAATAAACGTTTCTTGCATGCGTGTTGACTGATATTGAATGGCATGCCTGTGACCTATTTTATGAAGCCCTGTCCATGACGTTAACACGTGAGTAACTGTTGTGGGTCTACATTGCTGAACGTGTATCAACTTTACATTCCTTTCAAAGCTGTTTATGGTCTTCGGATTCTTCTCTTCCATGGACTTTCTTTTGCTTGGGTTTCCTTTTCAATTATTAATATTATTTTTTAATTAATGAAAACAGGAAATGTTGAATTATTTTTTAAATGCTAAACGTGTCTAACCTTTTTTTTTATGATATATATATATATATATATATATATATATATATATATATATATATATATATATATATATTAAAAACGACCATTTTTAAGTTTAAAATTGGAAAGCTATAATTTACATTTGTTGGTAATTAAAAATATTTCACGCTGTCAACAAATTATGTATTGACATATGTTTAAAACCAGTCAATATAAATAGAAATACTTATTACTAAAGAATAAAAATAGAAACCTAAATGTTTATTCATAAAGGTGTTACTCATTTCAATTATTTTTCTAGATCAAGAGAAATTTCATTTTATTTAAAGTGAGGTACACTAACCAAATAATACTGTTTAATAAATTGGAAAAAAATTTGTACATATCCCATATATCTTTTACAAGAGATAATTCCATTTAATTTGAATAAGATTATTATAGATAAGAAACTTTTCTTAAATATTTAACGTGATTAAAGTTAGAGGCTAAAACATGTGTTTTGGTACAATAATGCAAACAAACATATGAATGAGTCAAACATTTGTGAATGTAAAATTCCAAGTTCCAAGTCACCTTTATTTAAATATATTCAGTCGTTTCTGGCAAAGCAAAAGGAAATTGCCAGGTGAATTGCTTCTCCAAAATTCAAAATTTGGAACAATTCTCGGAAACAACCTTGCTATTTACCAAGTTTTGAGCATGCGTGTGTTGTGCTTCACGACTCATGTTTGACAAAATGTCAGACAGAAAAATAGTATTTGTATCCTTTCTTTGCAACGAAACATAGACAGTGTTTTTGTAATGCAGACAGAAGGGAAGAGAGTTATAAGAAAAAGGATGAAGACATGCTCTATGGATTTTCACAACAAAGATTTGGACATAAGTTTCTATGTTTTCAAGCCAACTGTGGTAATTGTTGACCATCTTGTTCACGGACTCCAACAGTTTTCCTTACTCACTCAGAATCTTGGTTGTGTACAAAGCTCCATATTTAGGAGCATACATGGAAATATGGTAAGTTCTTCTTACCTTTCTCTAATTTTATATTTTCTCAACTCAGTTTCAATTATCTTTCAATTCTCTATTGTGTACTTTCTTTATCGTTTCTGAATTCTATATATACACTGGAAGTTATGTTGATTAACCTGTGAAAAAAAGCTGGTACACATATGCTGATATATAGATTGAAATCTTATGTTAAAGTATTTTATCATGTGAGATTCATCAGGAATCCTAAAGTTAGAAGCACAACACTCTAAATCCTGATATTGTTTAGCAGAAAGTTTTTCTTGGAACCAAGATGACTAACCCAGTAAACCTTTTCAGATTATGATTATTCATTTCAGTTTCAATAATAAAAACTACTGTCCTTTTTTTAGTTAATGTGTCACTTTAAATTACTCTATTACGTGTTAGTGCTAGTTCTTGCCCCCCACCAAGCATATCATTCTTCACTGTTTCTTTTCTTTTTCTGCACTGTGTTAAAAAGTCATGTTCTGAAATCAGATCATATGGTATGGAGCATGGAAGAAAGGGTCAAGTGATGAAAAGGACAAGCTAACAGAAAATCTTGTAAGTTTGATCCCTATCTCTTGAACTGATTTCATTGTTTCCTTTTTTTGGAATACTGAAATAGACTTTAAAGTACTTCAAATAGGACAGAGACAGAATAAGTGTTGTTAGTATTATTCAATCATGTGTAGAGTTTCACTTTCAACATACCATGTGTAATGCATTTAATGAAATGTGTACTGTTGAAGTAAAACTCCAAATTTAATTAGAGAAAAACACTAATTATGTGCTACTACATTATGTAAGCTTTGTTCTATAGTAATCTATATAGAAGCTACAGAATTATGTTGCTGAACAAAAGAGTAATTATATATCTGAACCACAATTAAGTGTGTATATGTTTATAAAAGAAAAAATTATTGGAACAAAAAATAAATACTACTACAAAGCAATGGTCACCAAGTAATCTAAAAAGCTGTCTGATCATAATGCACAATGCATAAACAGTACTAGCAGCTTCTCAGCTATGACACAAACACCCACGTCTGGAGATTGTGGTTAACAGTAATGGAAAAGGTGTATATTAGTGGATGAATACTGTTAAATTTTGTGTTTGACAAATTCTTTTCCACACTATTTTGAGATGAAAATCAACATTATACTGTTTGGTTAGGATTAGCACACTCTTCACATGAGGAAATTCTGGAATAAAATGTTAGATAAAAAAAGTATATGTTTATAATCATCAAACTTCCTCCAAGGCTTATTTAAATATTTGTTTTCAAATAACCAAACTAATATTATTTTTGGGACAAGAAGTCTAGATATCGACTCACATGTCTTGATCTTGTTTTAAAAAAGCTCTCTGTAAGTATTTCCAGGGAAGAAAATAATAAAAAATAAAATATTGTTTTTCATAAATTAAAATTACCTTCTACATAAGTTAAAAAAAATAAAATCATATAAGAACTGTAAAAAATTAGTTTACAGATGAAAAAGTTCTTCTGAACATGCCTTTTCTACTTAATGTCATGCATTAGAGGCGTGATGGAAAATTAATGTTATGGAATGGTTTTCTACTTTCTTTGCACGACAGTAAATAAAACTAATTATGTAGCTGTAGTGAGTCAATGTTTCATTTTTGCAGTAAGCATTCCACCATTCAAAGTTCATGTGGGGTTAATTATTTTACACAGAAATGAAGATGTATGATAATACTTGAGTTAGACCGTAGAAGTATATATTTGTTATCTGATTAACAGCACACATGTTTTACAATTTAGATTTGAACTTTGTACATGGTGCAAAAGTTGTGTCTCAATTATATACATTGTTTTGTCCCTATTACTAGTTAATAAGAGATCTGTGATAAAATGTTCTCAACTTCTGCTTCTCTTTTCTTTCTTTTTGCAATTCCCTCTGCAGCAATCAATGCTAGCCAATACTGTAACAAGAATGGCAGTGTTAGTTGAACATAATTTCCTTGATGCATATGCTGGAGAATCAAGAGATGGTTCTTTAACTGTAAAGTTCAGCACTGGTGACATAATCTCCATGGACTCAGTAGTGACAACTACTAGGGACCTTAATGACCTTTCCTATGCAGCACTAGCAATTTTTAGGTCCCGTTTTCCCAAAATAGATGGCATAATTTCTGGCCTTTGCATGAAAGGCCAATGCTTACCATGTGTGGTATGCATTCATGTGTGGCAGTCCCTACAATTTTGTTACTCATGGATTCTCCACCCAGACCATAGAAAGTGGATGATGCCATATCTTGAACGATTCTCTACTGAAATGAAGTATGATATTTTTCGAGTAGTTTATGTTAGTGGTGACAATGTAATGAATCTTCCCTCTGATTTTCCTCATAGGATGTTAGAAGATGAAGAAGAGAACACACGACACCTGATGCAACAATGAGAACACAACATATGTTGCAAGGATTTGTATATTGTTGTATCCTTTTAGGTAAAATGAGTTCAATGATAAAACTTGACTAAACATAACTGTCGAGCTCATTTAAAGCTAAGCAAAATTGATTTTATATGTTAATGTAGATTAAAATTGATTTTGGAGTTATATGATTTTTGTTTATAAATGTTATTATAGATTGGCTCGATTTAAGTACAGTGGGTAACCAAGATTGGTAGTCCTCTCGGAGCAACCGATGAACTTCATCAACCACTTGACACCATTTAACTGAAACACATACAAAAGAAGAAAAACAAAAAGGTTAAGGGCCAAAATTGGTTTCCATTGAGTTGAATTTCCACACAAGAAAATTTTCATTTTTTCGATAAATTAAAAATCACGCCAAGTAGTACTCGTGAAAGTCAATAATATAACCACATATTTTTTTATTCGAAACATAAGATACAACAATCATTCTATTAAAGAGTGTGAAGTAACTGATTTCACTACTCACAAGACAATGAAGATGCTCGATGTGAAACCCCTGCACAAGTTGACATGCTCCACAAGCCTTCCGGGTTGATACATGTTAACAGCCCATTTCATATATGTTAACACCGTATTTCGTCCGAGTAAATAAATTGTATTTTAAAAAAAATAGTAAATAGAAAAATATTAATTCAAAAAAAAGAGTTAAAAATAGATGAAATGAAGTTTATAAAAAGAGAATTAAAGATTTGAAAAAAAAATTAATTATTTATTAATTTGAACAAAATTAATGAAAATTGAGATTTATTGAACACAAAATCAAAATTAACCAAAATTAAGATTTTGTTGTGACTTTCACGAAAAAGGTATTTTAGTTTAAGTAAAATAGAAGCCTTTTTTTTTCTATTATCACACCCTATTCTTCTTTTCTCACTACCCTTTTTCTTTGATTTTCAGAAACCCCATACCCATTACTCACTTTTCTATTCACATCCTTTTTCTCCTACTCACTCAACCTCACTAACATTCACGTTTTCTCACTGCACCCTCTCTTTTCTCTCTCACGGGGCCCACACCTCACCTAATTCACTCGCACACTAAATCCACACACCTCACTTAATTCACGCTAACACACACAAATAAACCCTCACACTACCTCACTCTTTTTATAAATGATATCGATATATATACGCGTAACAGCAGCAAAACGAAAGTCAGAAAAATAAAAAAAATGAAATGGAAAAATAAAAGCAAGATATAATGTTTAGTAAAAGGAGAAAGAGAAGAAGTGAATACGTACGCATGAGGGAACAACGAAAGAGGGAAAAGAAAAGGGAGCAGTGACGCCGCTGAACCAGAGACCCGACGGAGCTGCGACGCGAAGCGATCGGAACTGCGACGTGGACGAGCGGAGCTACGGCGTCGAAGGTGATGAAGATCAAACTCAAATAGGTCAACGTTCGATTAGGGTTTTCCGTTTGGGATTTGGGCCTCATCTCTGCTTACAATTGGATTTTCGATTTGAGTCGTTGGGGTTTTAATTTGGGCTTAAAATCTGAATGCCAACGACATATTTTTCTGTCATTTCATCCCGTTTTTTGAACTCGGTAACTCGTTCTCAAACTCACGAGTCTGGTACGAGTCAGCGAGTTAACTCCGAGTTTACTCCGAGTTTGACAAATAACGAGTTTATATGCGAGTTATCTCGTCAACAGTGTCATGACTCGCAGACTCGAACGGGTTTACGAGTCAACCCGCGAGTTCGATAATCTTGGTGTGTATGATTTTGGTTTTAAGTCGATTCTGTTTGGAGTTAGTATTGGAGTTTTCGGTTCATGATCAGGTTGTAATGTTTATATGAGATTCAATTGATATTCTGGATGGTTCTATTTGTTTCTCGTTTGGGTTCAGCTTGTATTGATGCTTGGCGGAGTTTTGGGTTTGTCAGGATGCTCGAATCTGCTTGAGTGAGTGATCTTCGTTTTATTTGGTTAGGAGATTGCTCGTGTGTTTGTGCTTGCAATTACTGTGATTACAGGTCTTGGTAAAGAATTATATGATTTGTGTGAATGTTTGAATATCCGGGAATTAATTATTGATGTTATTGGTGTTCAAAACATTGGTGCCTTTAGACCATTCGAATATCACATTTCCAGACCATTGCCTGAGACATGCCTTCTTACTCATTTTCAGTTTAAACTACCTACCCCTCCGTCGACCCTGCCTTACCTTACAACGAAAGGGAGGGTTTAGGGTTTTTCTGAAACAATGGACGATAAAAAGCAACAAAGTGTGCCGGTTCTACCATGGATGCGCCACCCCGTCGACGTCACTCGTTGTGAACAACTCTCCCTCCGCAGGATTCCTTTTCTGGACCGCAGGTACCTCCTCCGACAATCCATTGATTTTGATTTCACTCCAATTTTTCGAATTAATTCCACTCACAATTGTCAATTTCACCAGGTTAAAGTTGGCGCTTGAGAACATGGAGATCTCGGAGCTGTTCTCTGTTCAAGTCGCGCTATGGCAAGAAACCATTGGACCAGGTAACTTTGAGCGAGACCTTTGTATAAACTCGCCCACAGGAAGTGGAAAAACCTTGGCCTATGCTCTTCCCATCGTGCAAAAGTTGTTGCCTACTTCCACTGTCAAGTGCCTTCGTGCTTTGGTTGTGGTTCCCACCCGCGACCTTGCCTTGCAGGTTAAACAGGTTTTCGATGCTATTGCATTGCCATTGGGCCTGCGTGTGGGCTTGGCTGTTGGTCAATCTTCGGTTGCTGATGAGATTTCTAGTCTCATTTACCTACCGGGGGAAGAGGAGGGTGTAGATCCTGGGTTTTTGTCTCCGTTCTGGTTTCAAAGTAAGGTGGACATATTGGTGGCAACCCCCGGAAGGCTTGTGGACCATGTCAACTTGTCAAGGGGTTTCACATTGAAGCATCTTCATTATCTTGTGAGTAGAGAAATTAGTTACTTCACACTCTTTAATTGAATGATTGTTGTATCGCATGTTTCGCATAAAAAAGTATGTGGTTATATTATTGACTTTCACGAGTACTACTTGGCGTGATTTTTAATTTATCGGAAAAATGAATATTTTCTTGTGTGGAAATTCAACTCAATGGAAACCGTTTTGGCCCTTAACCTTTTTGCTTTTCTTCTTTTGTATGTGTGTTGACCAGTTAAATGGTGTTAGGTGGTTGATGAAGCTGATCGGTTGCTCCGGGAGGACTACCAGTCCTGGTTACCCACTGTACTTAAATCGACCCAATCTAGCAACAATGATGATGGTGGTGGTGATGGTGGTGATGATGTTTTCCAATTGGGGTTCCCTTATTCTCCCTGGAGTAGAAGAACATGGTGGGTTTAAAATTCATTTGAATCTCCCTTAAAATGTTCGTATCAATGAAAAATGGAAAACATTGTGTGTTGCCTAGTGGATAGATATAGTTGCTTAAGTGAACAACCGTTTCTCTCTCGTTGTCTAAGTTCTGATAGTGCTAGTAACTATGTTGATTTGAAGAAACTTAAAGAATATATTAAAGAAGCATGGTTTTATTCTTCTACTAGATGTAGCTGTGCTTTTTTGGTTTCTTATCCATATTAATATAGTAGCCTTCAAGTGTTTGTTGTTTTACTTAAATGATGGAACTAAAAATAGCATTTAATTGTTGGTTAACTTTTTCAAATGATGAAATTTAAAATTTGATACATGAATATAATAAGACAATGATTAAAGTTGGTCAGTCAGCTATTGTTAGCTCATAGATGTTTTGTGTATAAATATGGTTGGTTGTTCTATTCTAGATAGCTGAATGTAGACAGATGGAAATGATAGTCAACAGTGCATAGAATCTTTGACCTTTCTCTATCTCTCCTCTTCTTTCTATCCTCTTGATTCTGTAATTCCCTATTCCCCTTTCCTCACCGAGTCTTTCTGTATCTTTCACCTTTCGACCTAAATTCTATGTCAAAATATTTATAAAATAACTTAATTATGATATATGTGTAGTTTTTTAGCTATGAAGTTTTATACTTTGTATTGTTGCATTAATTGCCTTAGTCACCAACACTTTCAATTTTTAAAAAAATTATTGGAAGACTAATAGTGTAATTTGCATATTTGATTTTTAAATTCAACAATTTTACTGTGTTAATAGTCAAACTATAGTATTAAAACTTAAATTGATCTTTAGTTGTTTTTATAGTTCCTATTGTCTTTGTTATCTTTTCATTTAATAGACGAATGAATGCTCATCGTACTTTTGCTTGACTGATTTTTTTCTGTAGTAGTGGTGTTGAGAGAGGGTCCAAGCCTTACTCTAGGCTGGCAAAGGTGGTTTTGTCTGCGACATTAACTCGAGATCCAGGAAGGCTTGTTCAGCTTAATTTGCATCACCCTTTGTTCCTCAATGCTGGCAAAATGCGGTATAGGCTCCCAGAAAATTTGGAATCATTCAAAGTGGTATGACATTTCCTAGGAGTTTTTGTTTTTGTTTTTTTTTAAATTTCTAGAGGGTGTGATTGGGATCATTTTGAGTCTTTGTCACCATAAATTTGGCATGTATTACATCTAGCTAATTACTAGATTTAATTTTTCATGAATTTAAAATTTTGTAGGTTATAATGAAAAAGTTCCCTTTGTACTTTTTATATTTTGACGTATTGCAGATCTGTGAAAGAAAGGTCAAACCCCTGTACTTGGTTGCCCTTTTGAAATCCCTAGGAGAAGAAAAATGCATAGTTTTTACAAGATCTGTGGACTCAACACATCGTCTATGCAAATTGCTGAATTGTTTTGGAGATCTGCAAATCGACATCAAGGAGTATTCTGGTCATCAACATCAACGTGTAAGAAGGTAAGTTTTGATTAACTCGCTCTAAACAATTAGTTGATGTTTTACACTTTGAGCTAAATGCGCTCCATGTAGACTAGACATTATGCAAAACTTGTTCTGAAAGACCTTTCCATCTTTTTGGATGAGTAGTGTGTTTACAGTTTGGACTTTAGATTAGCTCAATATGTTTGAAACAACTTATATTAAAAGGCTTACTAAAGAGTACTTTTGAAATAGTAGCGATATATCCCAAATTTATTGAAAACTATACAGGCCCAGTGTTTTGACAAAAAAATGCTACTTCTCTACAGCAAGACACTGAATGAGTTCAGAAAAGGGCAGTTTCAAGTGCTTGTATCTTCTGATGCAATGACTCGTGGAATGGATGTAGAAGGGGTAAGAAATGTTATTAATTATCACATGCCCAAATACATAAAGACTTATGTTCATCGAGCTGGCAGGACTGCAAGAGCTGGCCAGACTGGGCGTTGCTTTACATTGATGTCAAATGATGAGGTATGAAGTTCTCTTGTCTCATTCATGGTCGTTTCTTGTGCTAGATCGAGTTTTATGACATTTGAGCCATGAAAGAGGCTAAATTGCGATTTCATATTGACTACTAACTAGATTCAACAATATTGGATGATCTCTTGTTAGATGGTCTAATCTCTTGTTGAACGATTGATTATTAAATTGGATGTTTAATCTTTACTTTGTGTAGAAATAGTTAGTATATCTAGGCAATCATTATGTGTAAGTTAAGAGGTTGAGTGTTGGATAACCTCTGCACCTAGCACCTAGTTGTAGCCTTTAATGTTTTAACTTCCCTTGTATCTCCTTTATCATCTAATAAATATCAGGAACAGTAGAGGGGTCTGATTAAGCCCTCAAGCATATCTTTTTCTGTTTTAATCTCAAGTCTTTGATTATGAAAATGACAGTGATTAAGCTACACAAGATACACTCCAAGTAGATGTAGTATATCAGACAATCAACTAAATTGATTTTAAATGACCGGAGAGTAGATTCAAGGTGTATTCAACACATTCAACTTGGGTAACATGCTTAGTTGAAATAAATATATAAACGTACTTATTATGAGGACAACTTGAAGTTATTTACACAAAATATGAAATATTTATAAGAAAACTACCTATTCACACGAAATTGGCTGACAACCACATTTATTCTGGTCCACATCCTACACTCAAAATAGACAAAGGAAAACAAAAGCATCAAACTCTTGAAAGAAGTATTCATACAAATATGTGAAATCATCATCATTGATGGACTGATAAAAAAAGAAAAGGAAAAGACAAGCATATGCTGAAGGATTTAAAAAACTTTTCAATGATGTTCTTTGATGTATACTCCAATTCATACAAATAAACTCCACAAACTACTCCCTTATACTCGGGATTTAAGATGGGAGAAATTTTATCTTTTTTGTTTTCCTTTGAGAGTTTTAAGTATCACTATGTCAATGCCCTCTAGAGAAGAAGTTTTTCGCTTCTTCCCACCTTAGGTAACGGTCATGACCATGACAGGATTTACCTCCATTATTGGAACTTCCACGATAAAAATGCTAGAAGAGTAACGTGGATGGCCTGAAACTTCCATTCAGGTGTCACCCCTAGTAGAAAAAGGTGGATGTGTTCATAACATATTTTGTATTGAGTTTTATTAACTTGTTTTTATAATAACATTTATAAACAAAAGTCATATAACTCCAAAATCAATTTTAATCTACATTAACATATAAAATCAATTTTGCTTAGCTTAAACATGAGCTCAACAGTTATGCATAGTCAAGTTTTCAATATCATTGAACTCATTTTACCTTAAAGGATACAACAATATACAAATCCTTGCAACATATGATGTGTTCTCATTGTTGCATCAGGTATCGTGTGTTCTCTTCTTCATCTTCTAAGATCCTATGAGGAAAATTAGAGGGAAGATTCATTACATTGTCAGCACTAACATAAACTACTCGAAAAATATCATACTTCATTATCGTTTAAGATATGGCATCATCCACTTTCTATGGTCTGGGTGGAGAATCCATGAGTAACAAAATTGTAAGCATTGGGACTGCCACACATGAATGCATACCACACATGGTAAGCATTGGCCTTTCTTGCAAAGGCCAGAAATTATGCCACCTATTTTGGGAAAACGGGACCTAAAAATTGCTAGTGCTGCACAAGAAAGGTCATTAAGGTCCCTAGTAGTTGTCACTACTGAGTCCATGGATATTATGTTGTTGAATATAGAGAAAATATGGTTTGAGATTAATCTCCTTTGTGTAGAAAATACACATAGGGGTTGTATTTATAATAAAGAACATATGGGCTAAGCATAAAATACAGATGAAGAATAATAACAATAGAAACACAAAATAAGATATTAAAGATATCTTAACACTCCTCCTCAAGCTAGTACATATGTACCAAACTTGTTACAAATATAACTAATTCTAGTGTCCCGTAAAGACTTAGTGAAAATATCTGCTAACTGATCACTTAAGTTAACTAACTCAATCTTGATGTCTCCAGACATTATCTTTTCTCAAATGAAATGACAGTCAATCTCAATGTGTTTAGTCTTCTCATGAAAGATAGGATTAGAACTGATATGAAGAGGAACTTGATGGTGACATATAAGTGTCATTTGATTAACATCTCCAAACTGTAACTCTTTGAGCAACTACTTAAGCCAAACAAGATGGTCAATAATTACCACAGTTGGCTTGAAAACATAGAAACTTATGTCCATATCTTTGTTGTGAAAATCCATAGAGCATGTCTTCATCCTTTTTCTTATGACTCTTCCCTTCTGTCTGCACTACAAACACACTGTCTATGTTTCGTTGGAAAGAAAAATACTATTTTTCTGTCTGACATTTTGTCAAACATGAGTCGTGAAGCATAACTCACGCATGCTCAAAGCTTGGTAAATAGCAAGGTTGTTTCAGACAATTGTTCCAAATTTTGAATTTGAGCCATGAAAGAGGCTAAATTGCGACTTCATAATGATACTAAGTAGATTCAACAATTACTTTCTTTTTCCAGTAGGTTTTTTTAATCACCAAGCAACTAAGTTGATCTCTAATATAGATTAGGTTGATAGTTGAATAGCTTATGCTCGGTACTATGCTCATGATATATACATATATATTTTAATAGTTGTTCTTTTTACAAATAAATTCAACAATTTCTTTCTTTTTCTAGTAACTATTTTTACTCACTAATCAACTAAGCTGATCACTAATTTTGATTAGGTGAGTGACTTATGCTTGGTGCTATGTACATGGTGTGTGTGTATGTGTGTGTGTATATATATATATATATATATATATATATATATATATATATATATATATATATATATATATATAT